>Ga0255347_1000479_pt1 | contig 73353 bp, 71 predicted proteins | sample wastewater_treat_2_FD_192479 | JGI IMG/M metagenome (GOLD analysis project Ga0255347, IMG submission 192479) | Wastewater microbial communities from Lulu Island WWTP, Vancouver, Canada - plant24 | ecosystem: Engineered > WWTP > Wastewater > Unclassified | place: Canada: Vancouver, British... | reverse complement strand
TATTCCCGCACCCGTCCCGCTGGTCGGGGCGAAAGGATTCGAACCTTCGACCCCCTGCTCCCAAAGCAGGTGCGCTAACCAGACTGCGCTACGCCCCGATAGTCTATGTTGTAACGGTTCACCCGCCGAGCAGACCCTGGTGGAGCTGGGGGGATTCGAACCCCCGGCCTCTTCCGTGCGAGGGAAGCGCGCTCCCACTGCGCTACAGCCCCGGTCAGACCAACGACGAGTATTGTAATAAGCGATGGAGGGTTTGTCAAGATGTTGATCGCGACCACCGCGCAAATTTGAGGAGGAAGCCTGCGTGCAACTGGTTGTTTTCCGCATTCACAACCCTGAGGGGAAAAGGGCGTCTCCGACCAGGACAGAGGCGCTTTTCAGCCGCCAACGACGATCAGGTCATTAGACTGTAGGCGAGGATGCTTGATGGAGGGTGGTATACTCTTTAGCCTGTGGGTATCGATAATAAATGGATGGGGAGATATGCGTGTCGTTTGGACCGGAGCTCTTTTCTGTTTTCGCGCGCGAACTGAGTGGGCGCCTGCTGCCGGCACGGGTCCAGCGGATCGAGAACGGCGACGTGTGGGCTGCCTTCAAGATGGGTGCCGACGAGTGGCTGTTCTTCTCCTGGCGCCCAGACCGCTGCGGTATGGGTATAATCGGGGATGACGCGGTCTATGCGCTGAAGATGATGAGAGGGTCGAGATCATCGTTCGGCGAGGCCCTTAAGAAGAATATGCTGAACTCCTCGTTGACTCGCGTCGAACAGCTCAACGCCGACCGAATCCTGGTGGTGGAGTTTGAACGGCTCATAGGGGCTGGTTTCACGAGTTCGGGCTCCGTAGTGTTCGAGGGCACGTCCAGAAACGGCAACCTGGTCCTTCTCGATGCGGAGGGAATAGTGTCGGACGCGGCAAGGCATGTTCACGCCGACCTCAACAGGTACCGAGTCACCCTTCCCGGGGTGGCGTATACGCCCCCTCCTCCGCTGAGAGGGCGGATATGGACTGAAGGCTCGCCGCTCGTAGATGTCGCGGAGGTATGGGACATCTCGAATATAGGCAGGCCTCTGGCGGACGCGATTCTTGACACCGCGTCGTTCGCTCGCGCGGAGTCCCTGAACGCCGCCATGTCAGGATTGTTCGGCGCCCCGGCATCCTCTCTTATATTGCAGAGGATCGGCGATTATTCGACTGTCTTCCCCGTCTTGCTGAAGGGTGCACAGCCGCTGGAGGGGAACCTGCTGAGGCGGTGCGGTCGTGATGGGTTTGAGAGCCTGGCCTCGCTTCGCAGGGAGGAGGAGTTAAAGGCCGTTAAGAAAGCCTTGAACAGGGAGATCAAGAGCAGGCAGCGTCACGTGGATGGATTGCAGAGGCAGCTCTCGCTCTCCGAGCGATCCGAGGAGTTCAGAAGATGCGGCGAGCTCCTGCTCTCCTCCCTTCATCTCGTGGGACGAGGGGAAAGACAGGTGATACTAACGGACTATGCCGCGCAGCAGGAGGTCGTGGTTCAGCTGGACGAAACCCTGTCCCCGGTCGCCAATGCCGAGCTGTATTTCAAGAAATACAAAAAGAGCAGGATCGACGCCGATGCCGTGAAGAAGAAGCTCTCATCGTTGCGGGAAGGAATCGCCGAGCTCGAGGAGCAGGCCGACATTCTCGAGGCGATAGAGGATCCGAGCCTGCTGGCCGCAGCCGTACGCGATATATTTGAATGGATCGCTCCCGAACGAAATAAGAAGAATACAAGTGCTCGGAGGAGGAAGAAGGAGGCGCTGCCGCCGCACGTGAGGATCTCGCTAAATGACTGCGACATCATGGTGGGATTGAACGCGAGGGGCAACAGGCACGTCACCTTCAAGGTCGCATCGCCATACGACCTGTGGTTCCACGTACACGAGCTGCCCGGGGCTCACGTAATTCTCAAGTCAAGCGCGGAATGCGACGGAAGAGAGGAACTGCTGGCCCTGGCGGCCTCGCTGGCCGCTTGGTTCAGCAGGGCCAGGCACTCCTCGAAGGTGCAGGTGGACTATACTGCGAGGAAGAATGTCAGGAGCATACCGGGGAGCGCCATAGCGCACGTTACCTACACCAGCCCCACGACCTTGGTGGTCAGCCCCGACCTTTGGAGAGAATATCCCGAAGCTGCGAGATCAGTTCTAGCGGCAGCGGACAGGTGAAGGAGACGGTCTCCCCCGTGGCCGGGTGTCTGAAGGAGAGCTTCCAGGAGTGGAGGAACAACCTGCCGGGGATATCCTTGCCTGCGGGAGCGGAACCGTAAAGCGCGTCTCCGAGGATCGGCCGTCCGATATGGGCTAGGTGGACTCTTATCTGGTGGGTGCGCCCGGTCGGGATGCGACACTGGATGAAGGTGTTATTCTCGGTCCTCCAGAGAACCTTGAACTCGGTTGATGCCGGTTTCCCCGCTGCGTCGACCGCCATCCGTAGCCTGTCCGACGAGGATCGTCCAATTGGAAGGCTTATTACCCCCGACGGGTGCCGAATCACGCCCTCCGTCAGCGCAAGGTAGATTTTATTCACCTGTCTCTCCTTGAACTGCTGCTGCAGCCGATCCAGGGTCCACTGATCCCTGGCCACCACCAGCAGGCCGGAGGTTGGGGCGTCGAGCCTGTGGACGATTCCCGGTCGCCTGACGCTGTTGAACTCCCCCCAGTCTGAATACCGGTGAAGCAGTCCGTGGACGAGTGTCCCGCGCCAGTTGCCCGGTGCGGGATGCACTACGATTCCGGAGGGTTTGTCTATCACCAGGAGGTGGCGGTCCTCGTATACCACTCGGAAGGGGACCTCTTCCGGGTCAAGATCAAGCTCCGCCGGAGCGGGAAGGCAGACTCGGATCGCCTGCCCCGCAGCTACCTTGATGCCGGCCTTGATCTTCTTCGAGGTCGCGGTTTCTACGCTCCCTTGCTCCATCAGGCTCTTGATGAACGAGCGGGTGACGCCGAATCTTCGTGCGAGGAGGAGATCGAGCCGGTTCCCAGCCTCGGCCTCCTCCACTATCACGACCTCGCAGCCCGAGTCCGGCAGCCGGGAGCCTGCGATCAAAGGGGGCTCCCCGACGGTATCAGGCATCGGCCATCTGCGCAAGCACCCTGGAGCACCGCGGACACAGTCCATCAGCATCCGGCTCCAAGGTATACTGCCAGCAACGCGGACACTTCTCCCCGCGGGCCTTTTCGACCCCTACCCTGATCCCGGTCTCCTCGTCCTCGTTGACCACGCTCAGGCCGGAGAGGGCATCCACTCGGCGGAAGGAGGAGACTATGCTGAACGTCTTGAGGTCCTCGTCGGAGAAGCTCGATACGCCCTCTCCGAGGCCCTCCTTCTCCACCTCCACGCCCGCATCGAGTGAGTGACCGATGATTCCCGAGCCACGCGCGATCTCGAGCACCCTGCTCACCGCCCCGCGAAGCCTCAACGCCTCGTCCCAGCGCTCCATGAGTCCTTCGTCGTGGAAAGCCGAGTCAGGTTGCGGCCAGTCGGACAGGAAGACGCTCTCCTGCAGCGAGCTGTCTATCCGGCGCATCTCCTGCCAGATCTCCTCCGCGGTGAAGCTGAGGATCGGGGCCAGCATCCTGGTGATCGCTGACAGGGTCCTCCACATGGCCGTCTGGCCGCTCTTGCGAGAGAGAGAGTGCTTGCCGTCGGCGTACATGCGGTCCTTGCTTGCATCCAGATAAAATGCGCTCAGTTCGTTGACGCAGAACTGGTGAATTGTGAAGGTGGGCACGTGAAACTCGTAGTCGTCGAAGGCCGTGTTCGCCTTTTCTATGATGGAGTTCAGCCTGGTGAGAATCCACCGGTCCATTTCGAGCAGCTCTCCATCGGGAACCGACTCCGAAGGCGAGAAGTCGTTCAGATTGGCCAGCAGGTATCGGGCCGTGTTGCGGATCCTCCTGTAGGACTCGCTCAGGTTCTTGATTATTCCGCCCGAGATCCGGACGTCGTTCCTGTAGTCCGTGGACGCGACCCACAGGCGCAGAATATCTGCGCCGTACTCGTCTATGACCTCCTGCGGCGACACCACGTTGCCGAGTGACTTCGACATCTTTCTGCCGTCTCCGTCCATTATGAAGCCGTGAGTTAGGACCTGCTCATAGGGCGCGCGTCCGTACAGAGCGACTGCTGTAAGAAGGGAGGTCTGGAACCATCCCCGATGCTGATCGCTCCCCTCCAGGTACATGTCCGCGGGCCATTTGAGTTCGGGCCTGGTTCTCAACACCCCTACATGGCTTGTGCCGGAGTCGAACCAGACGTCCATTATGTCGGTCTCCTTGCGCAAGTCCTTGCTCATGCAGTGCGGGCAGAAGCAGAGCTCGCCCAGGAGCTCGTCGGGCGTCATTCGCCACCAGACCGAGCTGCCTTGCTCATGGACATGAGCCTGTACCGCGCGGATCCTGTCCTCCGATAATATGGGCTTTTCGCAGCTATTGCAGTAGAAGGCGGGGATGGGGACTCCCCATATGCGCTGGCGACTGATGCACCAGTCCGAGCGGTCGCGCACCATGTTGAAGATGCGTTCCTTCCCCCAGTCGGGGATCCAGCGGACATCGCCCTCTATGGTCTTCAGGGCCTCCTCCTTGAAATCGGAGACGGAGACGAACCACTGGTCAGTGGAGCGGAATATCACGGGCTTCTTGCAGCGCCAGCAGTGAGGGTAGGAGTGTACGATCTTGCCGTTGGCCAGCAGCCGCCCGCTCTCCGTCAGTGTCTCGAAGACTTTTTTCGTGCCATCATCCAGGGAGAGGCCGCCCACCAGCTCTGTCCCCTCTTTGAAGCGCCCTTTCTCGTCGACCGGGTTGAAGATCTCGATGTCGTACTTGACGCAGGTCTCGTAGTCCTCGACTCCGTGTGCGGGGGCCGTATGGACGCAACCCGTTCCCGTGTCGAGCAGCACGTAGTCCGCGGGAAGAATTGGTATCCTTCTCTCGGGGTAGAAGGGGTGCAGAGCCACTCCTTGAAGGAGTTCGTCGCCTCTCATGCGGCCCAGTATTTCGCCGAACTCAAGCCCCGTCTCCTTCGACACGCTTTCGAGCAGCGCCTCGGCGAACAGGAATACTTTCTCGCCAGAGCGAACGAAGACGTACTGAAGCTCGGGACCCACGGCTACAGCCATGCTGGCAGGCAACGTCCAAGGGGTGGTCGTCCAGACGACGATGTTCACGTCCTCCTCTTTCAACGAGGGCAGAAGATCCGCGGCATTGGTCATCGAGTATGCGACGTACACGGATGGAGAAGGCTCGTCCCAGTACTCGATCTCGGCGGCGGCAAGGGCGGTCTGGCATTCGATGCACCAGAAGACCGGCTTCTGCCCCTTGTACACGAGTCCCTTGGAGACCATGTCGGCGAACGCGCCGATCTGCATCGCCTCGTACTCCGGCTTGAGAGTCATGTAGGGATTCTCCCAGTCCCCAAGGACGCCAAGGCGGATGAACTCCTCCCTCTGAATATCCCTGAATTGAAGCGCGTACTCGGTGCACTTTTCTCGGAGCAGCACAGGGTCGACCGTGTCCTTCGTCACTCCAAGGCTCTTGATGACGTGAAGCTCTATGGGGAGGCCGTGAGTGTCCCATCCGGGCACGTAGGGGGCGTAGCAGCCCCTCATCGCCTTGTACTTCGGTATGAAGTCCTTGAGTATCTTGTTGAAGGCTGTCCCTATATGAATGTGCCCGTTCGCGTAGGGGGGGCCGTCGTGCAGCACGAACGAGCTGGAGCCCTCGCGTTGTTTAAGCATCTTGCCGTAGATGTCGTTCTCCTTCCAGAACTGCAGGAAGCCGGGCTCTCTCTTGGCCAGGTTGGCCCTCATCGGAAACGAGGTCTCGGGCAGGGAGAGAGTGTTCTTATAGTCGGTGCTCATGAATCTACCCCCTTGTTGAATAGGAAAACCGTCCCGTAATCCTCGGGACGGTGATGAACTGAAATATACTAGCACACATCCTGACCGTCTGTCTGCTACTCGACGAGGGTCTTGCTGCTGCCGCGCGTCTGTACCAGGTATATGAACGCCAGAATGGCGAGGCCAAACAGGTCCGACTGCCATCCGGGAATCAGGAGGCCGATCGCGCCCGCAAACGCAAGGATTCTCTTCCAGATGCTCAGGTCCCCTCTGTAGAAACCGACGGTCGACATTCCTAGAAGAACCACCCCCATCATCGCGGTAACAGTCGCGGATACGAAGGGCAGGAAGCTGTAACCCTCCAAGACCAGAATGGGGTTGTAGACGTAGATGAACGGGACTATGAAACCGGCGAGCGCGAGTTTCACCGCCGTCATTCCAGTCCGCATCGGGTCCGCCCCGGCAATGCCGGCCCCGGCGTATGCCGCGAGCGCCACAGGCGGGCTGAGGTCGGCTGCTATGCCGAAGTAGAGCACGAACATGTAGGCCGCCATCGGCGGAACGCCCAGCGAGTGCAGGGCCGGTGCGGCCATGGTGCTTGTGACGATGAAGTTGGCGGTCGTCGGCAGTCCGGCTCCGAGCAGGATGCACGCCACCATCGTGAGGAGAAGCGTCAAAATGAGGCTTCCCCCTGCCAGGGTGACTATGGCGTTTGCTATGCGAAGTCCCAGCCCGGTAAGGGTGGCTGTGCCGACTATGATCCCGACGGTGGCGCAGGCGCATGCCACTCCGAGGGCCGACCTGGCGCCGCTCTCGAGGGCGGCGATGAACCTCGCGGGGGTCATCCTGGTCTCCTTGTTAAGCCATGAGACCGCGATTGTTATCAGGATGCCGTTATAAGCGGCCTTCAACGGAGTGTAGCCGCCGATGAGAAAGTAGATTATGCCGATCAGCGGGATGAGCAGGTGTCCCTTCTGCCTCAGAAGCTTCAGCAGGGGCGGCAGCTGCTCCCTTGGAAGTCCCTTGAAACCCAGCCTGTTTGCCTCGAAATGGACCTGCACAATGACCGCGAAGTAGTACAGCAACGCTGGGACGACGGCGGCAAGCGCGACGTGGACGTATGGAACCCCCATGAACTGGGCCATGATGAAGGCGGCCGCCCCCATCACTGGCGGCATTATCTGCCCTCCCGTCGACGCCACGGCCTCGACGGCCCCTGCGAAATGCGGCTTGTAGCCAACGCTCTTCATGAGTGGAATTGTAAACATGCCGGTTGTGCAAACGTTAGCGACGGAGGAGCCTGAGATGGAGCCCATCAGGCCGGAGCTTACGACGGCGACCTTAGCGGGTCCGCCCGTGGCCCAGCCGGCGAGGGCCATGGCAAGGTCGATTATAAACTTCCCCATACCGGTCTGTTCAAGCATGGAGCCGAACAGGATAAACATGAAGACGAACGTTGCCGAGACGCCGAGAGGTATGCCGAAAATACCCTCGGTCCCGAGGTACATATGGTTGACTATGCGGTAGACGTTGAAGCCTCTGTGCTGGAACAGGGACGGGAAGCTGCGGCCGAAATAGCAGTAGAGCAGGAAGAAGATCGCGATTATCGGCAGAACAGGGCTTGTGACCCTCCTTGTGGCCTCGAGCAGCACGGCGACCCCCAGGAAAGATACCACCAGGTCCATCGTCGTCGGCAGTCCCGCCCTTAGAATGAGTTCGTCGAACTCGACGACCAGGTACAGGGTGACAAAAGCGCCCAGTGCCGCCAGAAGGTAGTCGTACCAAGGAACTTCCGTCTTGGAGAGCTTGGGTGAAAACGGGTAAAGAAGAAACACAAGGACCAGCACGAAAGCCAGGTGAACGGATGCCTGCACAATCGACTGCCTGAGCCCGAATCCTGATGTATACAGGTGAAAGAGCGACATGCAGACCGCGATGAGCGTAACAAGGAGCGCCGGGAACCCCGTGAGTTCGCGGAACCTGGACTCCGTGTCGAACTGTCGCCTGAGGGCGTCAAGATCTATCTCGCCCTGCGGCGTTGCAACCTCCTTCTCTGAAACCTCGGACAATAAGACCACCTCCTGGGCTAATGGAAGAGCGGGCGCGAGAAAAACCGCGCCAAGGTAGTTGTCACATCGGTACTGAAGACCAGCACCTGGCGGGGATGAACCTCGTACAGGGCGACCCTCTCCCCGCTAGGAGGGAAGAACTCGTTTCTGCCCAGGATTTCATCGCCGGTGCGGTAGCGTATTTCACTTGCGGTGAAACGGCCGCCCCGGATGATCATCCACTCCCTAGTCATCAGGAACCTGGCGTTCGGAAGCGCCTCCGTGGGCAACCCGGCGTTGTGAGAGACGATCCTCTCCTCGAACTGCCATATTCTTCCTGAAAGAACCCGGTATTCGCTCTCGACCGGAGTCCTCTCGACCGAGTGAATGAAGCGCAACACAAAACCATCACCGGTACCTATCTGAAGCTCGCAGAATCTCTCCCCAGCGGGTGAGGCCAGGACGAGTATTTGATAGGGAACGGCCAGAATGAAGACGACTGAAAATAAGAAAATGAGGCGAACCAAGTGCTTCCCTAGGCCTCGGAGCATGACCCCACCTCATTCCTGGTGGCACTGATGAAAAAATGGCGAGCCTGGGCCGATTCGAACGGCCGACCTACACCTTAGGAGGGTGCCGCTCTATCCTCTGAGCTACAGGCCCGTCTTCCCCCCGCTCCGCGCTTGCGCCCGGATCTTGTTCAGCCAGCACGTGGAATATTATCACCCTATCGGGCATTTTTCAAGCCAGTTTAGCAGAAATCAGAAAAAGGCCGCTGCCAGGCGTCGATACAGGTCGCGATCGACGGCATGAACCTCGATGAATCTGCTCCTGGCTTCCTCCGAGTCGATGCCCATCCTTCGCACCAGGTCGGCGGCCGAATGGAAAGTGACCTCCTGACGAATATGCGACTCGATGAAAACGAGGATATCCTTTCCGTAGAGCGATCCCTCAAAATCGAGTATATAGGTCTCGAAACGGGTGGGACGACGGTCCGCGAGGAAGGTCGGGTTGCACCCGATGTTCAACGCCCCGGGACGCCAGTCTCCATCGAGCAGGACTGACGCAGCGTACACGCCTCTCCTCGGCGCGGTCTTTTCCGGCCCGTAGAGCACGTTGGCCGTCGGGTACCCTAGCGTTCTGCCTCGACCGTCTCCGTGTATCACTCTCCCTCGGAAAAAGAAGGGGTATCCCAGGAGCCTCTTGGCGTCGATCGCGCTCCCCTCCTGGACGAGCCTTCTGATCCTGCTGCTGCTGACCTTCTCCGCCCCGTCGGACAGGGTTTTCACCGTGTCGAACGCCCATCTCCTGTCGTGGGAGAGGGCGCGAAGAAACTCGGCGTCGCCAGCTCGGTCGCCTCCGAAACGGTAGTCCTCCCCCACGACCACCCCGCTCAGCGGCATCAAGCTCTCCAGCAGGACGATAAACTCGTCCGGCGGCATCTTTGCAAGGCTCATGTCAAAGGGAATTTTGATAATCCGGGGTATGCCGAAAAACCGCGCCAGGTAGTCGCGTTCCTCCTCGGTGAAAAGGGATTGCGCTGTCGCGCCGCTTATCACCGTGTCTGGATGAGGGGAAAAGGTGACGACGGCCCAGTCCGACGGGTCGGCCGCCAGGCTCCGCGCCCTGTCGAACAAGAGGGCGTGGCCGGTGTGAAAGCCGTCGAAGGCGCCCAGTACGGCTATCATTCGATCTCCTCCCCGGCTATGTTTGTCACCGGAACGAAGAATCCCTCGGATCGAATGCGGCCAAAGCTGAAGTGACCGCGCGAGACGACTACCGCTCCGTACTTAGGTGAGACCGAGCCCTCCTGCGAAAAGTCAAGGTCCGAGAGGCGGACTTCGAGGCCGTTTTTCAGCCGCCTAAGTATCTCGTCGTCCCCGCGGTACAGGTGGAAATTCTCCGCGAGCCGGGAGAGAGGCGTCAAGCGGTATAGAAGATCGATTTCTCCATCCCCCAGCTCCTCGTAAGAGATGGCGGTATCCAGGGACATGCTTCCGGTGCTGATGCGGACAAGGCGGGATATATACGCTCCGCAACCGAGTTTCCTGCCGATATCTCTTGCCAGGCTCCTTATGTACGTCCCCTTTCCGCATACGACTTTTAGCGTGTGGATCGCCTCTCCAGCGGATTTCTCCAGCGAGATCGATCTCACAAAGACCGGCCGCCCGGAAAGAAATGCGCTCTCCCCCGAGCGGGCCAGCTTGTGGGCCCTTACACCGTCAACTTTGACCGCCGAGATGTCGGGCGGAGTCTGCATTCGCAGACCCATGAAGGAGGGCAAGACTCTCTTCAGGAGGGAGGCCGCACCGGGCGGAATCTCTCCCGAGAAGACCGGCTCTCCCGAGTAGTCGTCCGTAGTGCGCTCCTCTCCCAGGGCGAGGTCGGCCTCGTAAACCTTCGGCAGCGACATCACCAGCTCGCAGGCGCGCGTCGCTCCCCCGACGAGAAGGACTAGCAACCCCTCCGCGGTTGAGTCCAACGCGCCTCCGTGGCCGACCTTGATCGCCCTGCCCAGCCGTCGCTTGGCAACGGAGCAGCACACGGAACTCCGCACTCCCGCAGGTTTATTTAAAAGCAGAAGTCCGCTCGGCATACGTCTTTTCCACCAACTCCTGGATCGCGCGAACAGCTTCCGGCAGGGAGAGTTCAAGCAGACAACCCGCGGCCTGCCTGTGTCCGCCGCCGCCGAAAGACCGCGCTATCTCTGCGGCCTCGACCGCGCCCCTGGACCTGAGCGATACGCGGACATATCCGTCATCCTCCGTAAAAAGAGCGGAGAACGACACGCCGCGCAGGGTGAACAGTTCGCCATTGATAGAATCGCTGTCGGAAGGGGCGCTCCCTGTGTTTTCGAAATCCTGCTTTCTCAGCCAGGTGAACGCCGCGAACCCCCCCGATACGAAGGCCCTTGAGAGGGCTATCCCTCTAAGGTGAAGCGCCTGTGGCGTCGCGGAGCTTCTCAATAGATCGTTTATCTTCGCAGGGCAGACCCCTCTGTCCAGCAGGTTGGCCGCCACCCTGTGGGTGCGGGCGGACGTGCAGGAGAACGAAAAATTGCCGCAATCGGAGACGATCGCGGTATACAGTGCCTCCAGCGCTTCCGTTGTCAGCTGGATGCCCCATTCGTCAATCAGCATCCAGACTATCTCCCCGGTCGAGGAGGCGTATGCGTCTATGTAGTTCACCGTTCCGAACATCTCGTTGTCGGCGTGGTGATCGAGGTTTACAAGGTGAACGGACGGAGGGAGGGACGAGATCCCGTCCACCGAGCGCGCGCGAGTCGACGTGTCAAGCGCTACCACGGCGGTTCCTGCATCGGGGGGCGGAGAGTGCAAGTCCAGTCCGGGTCGGTATTCCTCGGTGAACGGCAGAAACATGTAGTTAGACGGAATTATGTCTGGCCCACCCCACGCAACCGACTTGCCGAGGCCCTTGGCCGCGGAGACAAGGGCGCTCGCCGACCCTAGCGCATCACCGTCGGGGTGCGTGTGACACAGGACTATCCAGCGCGAAGCGCCGGACAGTACGTCGATCACGCGTGAAAACCGGCTGGACTCCGAGGGAGCGCTTGTCAAGACAGAGTCACTCCCCCACCTGCTTCGAGCAGGACTGCTCCTCTTCGCCAGCCTGCTCTTGCGCGTCTTCATTCCCGTCAGCAACGGGCCTCAGCGAGTCCAGGATGAGGTCTATGCTCTGCCCGTAGTCCGCGCTGCTGTCGATATGGAAGGAGAGAGAGGGCACCTGTCGAAGGGCAAGCAGCTTTCCCAGATGGCTGCGCATAGCCCCGGCCGCGCCGAGCAGCGCCTCGCCGACCCGTTCGCGGTCCGACGGGTCAAGGGTGGTGAAGTAGACTTTGGCCCTCTCCAGATCCCTGGAACAGTCCACATCCGTGATAATCGCCATTTTGGCAGTCTCATTCTTGATGTGGTTTCCCAGCATCAGTGAAATTTCTCTTTGTATCTGTTTGTTTATCCTTTGCATGCGAAATGTCGTCATATCGTGCTACCTCGCGCCAATGGTATTGAATCGCATACTCCCCGGTCTCCTCTTCTTCGACCAGGAACGAGTACACGGCGTGAAGCCTCTCCTCCGCCATGGAGACCCCGGAGGCCGCCGCGGACACGGCAAGAAACACCTCCGACCAGCTTCCGTCCGGGCCGATGTCCATGGCCGATACGTTCCATCGCCGCCTTATCCTGTCCAAAAGCGAACGGACAACCTGCCTGCGGTCCTTCATGCTCCTGCTGCAGGTTATCTCCAGCGCGACGAACAGGAGTCCGGAGCAGGGAGCGGGGACATTGTCCCGCGACATCAGAGATGCCGCTTCTCCTCGATGATCTCGTAGGCCTCCAGTATGTCGCCCTCCGCCACATCCTGGTAGTTGGAAAGGCTGATTCCGCACTCGTACCCCGCAGCGACCTCCCTGGCATCGTCCTTGAAGCGCCGCAGGTTGGCCAACGAGCCGTCCCAGACGACTATCCCGTTGCGGATCAGGCGGATGCGGGCGTTTCTTCTTATCACGCCCTCCAGGACGTAGCTGCCCGCCACGTTGCCCGCCTTGGGCACTCTTATCACCTGGCGGACCTCGGCCTGGCCCAGGGTGTTCTCCCGGATATTAGGCTTGAGCATCCCCTCGAGCGCTGCCTTCACGTCGTCGATCGCATCGTATATTATGTTGTAAAGCCTGATCTGCACGCCCTCGGCCTCCGCGGCCCTCTTGGCGTTCGCGTCGGGGCGCACGTTGAACCCGATGATGACGGCATTGGAGGCGGAGGCCAGCATGACGTCGGACTCGGCTATTCCTCCCACGCCCCGGTGGACTATGTTAATGCCGACCTCGTTCGTGGCCATCTTTTCAAGGGACGCCGCCAGCGCCTCTCCCGATCCCTGCACGTCGCACTTCAACAGGAGATTCAGCAGAGGGATCTCTCCTTCTTTAAGCTGCGAATAAAGCTCCTCCAGCGTCAGCTTCCTGGGTCCGCCCTGCAGAGCGCTGCGCGCCTCCTGCTCTCTCGCGCCGAGGGCGTCGCGGGCCTCGCGCTCGGTCTGCACGGCCCTGAATGTCTCTCCCGGCTGGGGTACGGCGGTAAGGCCAAGTATCTCAACGGGGGTGCTCGGCCCTGCGCAGTCTATCGGGCTGCCTTCAGCGTCCAGCATTGCCCGGATCTTTCCCCAAGCCGAGTCGAAAAGTATGATATCGCCCTTGCACAGCGAGCCCTGCTGAACCAGGACTGTCGCCACCGCACCCTTGCCCCGGTCCAGCTTGGCCTCGACGACCACGCCTTCCGGGCGGGCTGTTGGGTCCGCCTTCAGCTCCTCCATCTCCGCGACGAGCAGGATCATCTCGAGCAACTGCGATATGCCCTGCCCAGACTTTGCGGAAACCTCGACCATAATGGTAGAACCGCCCCACTCCTCCGGGGCCAGCCCCACGTCGGAGAGCTGCTGGCGCACCCTGTCCGGCTTTGCTGCGGGCTTGTCCACCTTGTTTATGGCCACGACTATCGGGACGCCTGCGGCTTTCGCGTGGTTGATGGCCTCCCGAGTCTGCGGCATGACACCGTCGTCGGCGGCTACCACGAGGATGGCGACGTCCGTTGCCTGTGCCCCGCGCGCCCGCATGGCCGTAAAAGCCTCGTGCCCCGGAGTGTCCAGGAATACGATCTTTTTACCCTCGTGCTGGACGATGGACGCCCCTATGTGCTGGGTTATTCCCCCGGCCTCCCTGGCCGTGATATTGGTCTTCCTGATGAAGTCCAGAAGGGTCGTCTTTCCGTGGTCGACGTGACCCATGACGGTCACGATCGGTGGCCTGGGCTCCATATCGGCGCCGGTGAACGGTCCGCGCTTTATCACCTCGCAGACTCCGGATTCTCCCTCCTGGTCGGAGTCGGGACAGGCCAGGGTCAGCACGACCCCGTAAGATTCGCCGAGGACGGCCAGGCAGCGGTCGTCAACAGGGCTGTCCGCAGGGACCATCAGCCCTGCGTTCACAAGTCGGCCGACCGCCTCCGCCGGCTTGATTCCAAGGAGTTCAGCCACGGCCTTTACCGTGGATCCAGATGAGACCTCGAAAGTTGCGCTTTTAATCACTTTCCGCTCCTCTTTCTCTGGTTTTTGTACAGTGTCGGGTTTGTCCTCGGCCAGGACTTCCTCAAGAAGCCTGGCGGTCTCGTTGTCTATTGAACTCATGTGGGTTTTAACATCCACGCCAAGATCCGCCAGATGATCAAGCAGCTCTTTATTGCTCTTGCCCAGCATCTTCGCAAGTTCGTATACGCGTATTTTACTCATCACTTTCTCCCCCTTCCGCAAGCAGTTGCAGTATTCTCTGCGCTAGACCGCTGCGTAACGGCAAAGCAACTACTTTTACCTTTCTGGAACCCACTGCCGCCGAGAGGTTCTCAACTGACAACCCGGGTGGTTCCACCACGACGAAATCTCCCCTGTCGCTTCCTCTCCGGCAGGATCTGTAGAAGGAGGAACCAGCCTCCGCGAAGACCACTAAAAGCCCCTCCTGACTCGCCCGCTTGAATTTTATGGAGTCCTGCCCGATAAGAAGCTCCCCCGAGCGCCGCGCGAGGCCCAGGCACGAGAGCAGCTTTACCATGGCCTGATCATTCATCGGGGCGTCCTTCCTCCGTCTTCGCCTTCCGGATCGCGTGCAACAGCTCCTCGTACAGGGACGGGTCCACCCTGGTCCTCAGGGCTTTCGAAAGGGCGTCTTTCTGCCTGGCGGCCGCAAGGCAGGTCTCGGAGACACAGACATAAGCCCCTCGCCCGGGTTGCCTGCCTGAAGGGTCAACTTTCAGCATTCCATCCGGAGTCTTCACTATCCGAAGCATCTCCCGCTTCGGGGATTCCTCCCGGCAACCGACGCATGTCCTCGGGCGCCGTCTCTTCAGTCCTGCATCGCCTATTTGGACCCCTCCTCCTCGATGATATCCTGGAAGATGTCGTGCAGGGTGGGCATTCTCTCCGGTTCGAGCGCGTTGATATCAATCTTCCAGCCGGTAAGGCGAGCGGCGAGACGGACGTTCTGCCCGGCCTTTCCTATGGCGAGCGAGAGTTGCTCCGGCCTTGCGTAGACAGTTACTGTCTTCTCCTGCTCCAGGACCGGCTCTATCTTCACGACCTTGGCCGGCGAGAGGGAGTTCCTGACATATTGCAGCGGATCGCTGCTCCAAACAATGACGTCCACCTTTTCCCCGCACAGCTCCTTGCTGATGGCCTTGATCCTGGCGCCATTGTTACCGACGCACGCGCCAACGGGATCGACGTTTACATCGAGCGTCTGGACGGCGACCTTCGCCCGGGCGCCGGCCTCGCGCACGATGTTCTTGATATCGATGACACCCTCGCGGATCTCGGGCACTTCGAGCTCCAGAAGTTTGCGCAGAAGCCCGGGGTGAGTCCTAGACACCACGATCTTCGGACCCCGCGTCGTCTGCCTGACATCCAGGAGGAACAGCTTGATCCTGTCCCCGGGAAGGTACTTCTCGCTGACGATCCTCTCCTCGCGGGGAAGTATCGCCTCCGTCCTGTCGTTGAGCCGGATCAGCACCTGATCGTTCTCGGACTTGAACACCACGCCGGTGACTAGGTCGCCCACCCTATCGGAGAACTCCTCGAATATGATCTGCCGCTCGGCGTCCTTCAATCTCTGGATGATGACCTGTCGAGCCGTCTGCGCGGCTATGCGGCCGAAATTCTCGGGGTTCCGCTCTATGCGTATATAGTCGCCCTCGGCGACATCCACGAAACCGCGGGACTGTGCCTCCTCAAGCAAGATCTGGGTGTCGGGGCTCGTTATGGCGTCAACCACCTGTCTGACCTCGCAGATGGAGATCTCGCCGTTCTCGCCGTCGATGTGAACCTCCACATCCTGGTTTCCGCCCTGGAACTTCTTGTATGCGGAGATCAACGCCGCCTCAAGGCTCGACTCGATGATCTCCTGAGAAAGGCCCCGCTCCTTGACGATCTGTGAAAGAGCGCGGGCGAAGTCGCGACCAAGCTGCATTTTTAGGAACTCCTCCCTTTGTCCGCCTTCTCCTCGAAGACAAGATTACCCCTGGTTATTATGGCAAAAGGAACCTCGACCACTCCCTCTTCCCCCTGCTCCGGCGTCTCCAGTTCGAACGTCACGGAATTATCCCCGGCCGACAGGATGGTACCTCGCAGGCTCTTTTTGCCCCCCACGGGGACACGAGTCCTCAGTCGGGCCTTTCGCCCGGCGAAGCGGACGTAATCCCCGGCATCGAACAGGGGACGCTCGATCCCGGGGGAACTTACCTCCAGGAAGAACTTTCCCGGTACCAGGTCCTGGTGTTCGTCGAGAAACGAGCCCAGGGCTTTCGATACCGTCTCGCAGTCCCGGACGGATATACCCCCGACCATGTCGATGAAGACCCTCAAAAACTGGGCTTTCCCCTCGGTGGCCAATTCAATGCCCACACAATCATACCCCAATTCCGATACGATGACGCGCAGTGGTTTGAACGCGTTTTTGCCGCCCGTATCCACATCTATCCCTCGCTTCTCTCTTTTAAAAAACAAAGAGTGGGAAGACCCACTCTTCGCAGACAACCTCAAATTCCCCTCCAAACTGCATTATACCATAAAAAAGGGAAAAACGGCGCGCTGTCGCACCCCGGCGTCATAGATAATCCGACGAGACGAAACTCTCCCACCACTCTTCGATGCAGTTCTCGAACTCCACGAACATATCGTCGTACAGGACCTCCTCGGCCATCTCCTCCTCCATCAACTCGGGAAGATACAGGACCCCGGACCAGTACTCCTCGTCTTCATATATGTTTCGCTCGAACACCTTCAGTCCGCTCATGGCAGACCCCCCGGGACGACCGTTTGTACCGCGTCTCCCCATAGTATAGCACGAGGATCGCCAGCGCGCCCCTGGAAGGTCGCGCTCTTTCAGGCAGTGGCGCTAAGCCAGGGCTTCAGCTCTCCACAGGGTCGCGGTCGAGTGGCATACCACCGCATGGCAGCTCCCCACCGCCCCAACCCCCTCGCCGGACTTGACCTTCAGGTGAATCCTGCCCGACCAGGTTTTAGGGAGGACCTTCTCCATCGCCGAGACCATAAGGTGCAAACTGGGACCCAATACAGGCTTCTGGGCGATTATCACGCTGTCCACCCACTCCAGCTCCCACTCCTCGCTGCAAACTCTCCTGGCCGCGTCCTCAAGGAGTTTCAGACTCGAAATGCCCTTGAAGGCGGGATCTCCGGCCGGGTACAGGGTGCCGATATCGGACATCCCTGCCGCCCCGAGAAGCGAGTCGCACACCGAGTGCACAAGCACGTCTCCGTCGGAGTAACCCGCGAAGCCAAGCGGAAAGTCGGGAAACTCCACCCCTCCCAGTATGAACCTTCTTCCCGGCACAAGCGGGTGCACGTCGTAGCCTATCCCGGTGCGCGATACGCGGCGCGCCATAGATTCCGCCAGGGCAAAATCCTCCTCCCACGTGATTTTTATATTCTTCCTCTCACCCCTCACCCAACTGAGAGGCCATCCGGCGGCCGACCAGGCCTCGCCCTCGTCCCTAGCGCCGCCCGGATGAGATGCGAGTATGGAGATGAGCGCCTCTCTCGGGAAGGCCTGCGGGGTCTGCGCGGCCCACAGCCCCTCCCTGGGGTGCGAGGAGATGATCCCCGCATCATCCATCTTTTTCAACGCGTCGGAGACGGGGACGAGAGGGATCACTCCGCGACCGGGCTCGAGAGCGGCGACTAGGCTTTCGGCGAGCTCCGGAGACAAGAAGGGGCGCGCCGCATCGTGTATGAGCGCGTACTCGCCGGTCGCGGCCCTCAATCCATTCAGCACCGACTCCTGCCTTTCGGCGCCTCCCTCGACGACACAAATTGGAACCGCGAAGGAGAGCGCCTCCTCCTCAAGCGACGTGCAGGCACCCTCAGGCCCGACCAGCACACACTCGCGCGCCGATCCCCTTGAATGGAGGACCTCCGCCGCTCGCGCGCTCCACTTCCAAAGGGAGACGCCCGCGAGCTCCCTGAACTGCTTTGGCGCGCCGCTCCCGGCCCTCTCGCCCCTGCCGGCGGCAACTATGACGAAGGAGACATCCTTCAAGACTGGCGCGCTTCTTTCTTGATCCTGCCGAACACCATGCGCCCGGCCGATGTCTGAAGCATGGATGTCACCACGACCTCCACCCTCTTGCCGATATAGTTCTCGCCGTCCTCCACCACGAACATCGTGCCGTCGTCCAGGTAGCCCACGCCCTGAAGGGGTTCCTTGCCCTCGCGGATGACGTCGATGGTTATAGTCTCGCCAGGGAGAAGCATCGGTTTGAGTGCGTTCGCCAGGTCGTTCACGTTAAGCACCTGGATCCCCTGGATCTGGGCCAGCTTGTTAAGGTTGTAGTCGGTCGTCAGAATCTGGCCCCCCAACTTCTCGGCCAGCGCCACCAGCGCGCTGTCCACCGACTCGGCCTTCAATTCCTTCAACGAATAATCGACGATTTCATAACGGATTCCCGCCAGATGCTGCAGGTCATTCACCACGTCCAGCCCGCGCCTTCCCCTGGTGCGCCTGGCGGGATCCGTGGAATCAGCGACCGACTGGAGCTCGTGAAGCACGAACTGCGGAATTATGATGACTCCCTCCAAAAATCCTGTGCTGGCCACGTCCAGGATCCTTCCGTCAATAATCACGCTCGTGTCCAGGATTTTCTTGGGGATCGACCACAGCTGTTCATCGGCGGCATAACCGCCCTCACCGACCCCGGGCTGCATCTTGCCGGAGGAGAACCTCTCCTTGAGTCCGCGTATCGGGCTCAGTACGTGAGGAAGGTCACTCTGTCGCTTCAGCAGGATGCGAGCCCCTAGGTAGGCGAAGACCACGTTAAGCACGACCGCCAGGTAGCTGCCGAATGGCATGTCCGAGAACGGGAGCGCCAGAAGGTTGGCTATCAGCAGTCCGATGATGATGCCGACCGTAGCCGAGGTCAACTCCGACCAACTGGCGTTTTTAAGGTGCGACTCGATCAGTGCGCCCATCGCGCCGAGAAGCCGCATAAAAAACGGGGAAAGAATCAAGCCGAAAAATGCGAATAAGACCACGCAAAAAAGTATGAACAGGAACTTGCCCGGCATCCACAGAGGAAGCCACTCCTTGCCGGCCGAAAACCAATCGATCGGGATAAGAGGAAACAGCAACCAGGCGACCTGGGCGCCTATCATGCCTCCAATGAGGATCATAAGTCCGGAGAAAACCAACTGCACGATTTTTCCAAGGCCCTCGGTCATTTTCTCACCTCGCTTTTAGGAGCCTGTGAAGAGCGCCGGATCCAAACTACCAAAGGCCCTGTCTGCGGCCCTTCATGCCTGGATGGCGCGTCAATCGAGGCTTCGATGAAACTCGGTCCAAACACACAAGCAGGACTGCTTTCTTCTTAAGGAGGCTCTGATCAAGCGTGATTGCTCATCACAAGGCCCGTAGTCCTCAGCGTTTCCGCAGACGAAAGGGGCATAATCAGAGCATTTTCGATATATTAGTCTTCCACCCCCTTTACCCTGACCCGGGACTCCATGGCCGCCTGCAGCGTCGTCCTGTCGGCAAATTCGATGCTTCCGCCCACAGGGAGGCCGTAAGCAATCCGGGAGACCGGTACTCCGCTGGGTCCCAGGAATTTGACCAGCGCATGATACGTCAGGTCCCCTTCGATGCGCGGGTTGGTGGCGATGATCACCTCCCTGATGCCTCCTCCCCTGACTCGCTCCAGCAGCGACTCGAGCACATGGTCGTCCAGCGTCTCCCCGTCGAGGGGAGATACCCTGCCCCCGAGAACCTGGTACAGGCCGGAGAAGACCCCGGCGTGCTCGATGCTGAAAAGGTCCTCCACCGTCTCGACTACGCACAGCAGACCGCGGTCCCGCAACGGGTCGGAACATATCGAGCACGGGTCCTGGTCGGTGATGTTTCCACATATGGAACAGCTGCCCACCCTCTCCTTGAGTGCGGTCAGCACGCGCGACAACTCCTCGGCGTAGGACGGCGGCTGCTGCAGTACGTAGAACGCCATCCTGCGGGCGCTCTTGGCCCCGACGCCGGGCATCTTTCGCAACAGGGACGACAGTCTCTCGAATGGATCGGGGAGCGGCAATCCGTCACCTGCGGGTTAAAACAGCCCCGGCATTCCGAGCCCGCCGGTGAGCTTGCTCATGCGGTTGCCAGCCAGTTCCCTGCTCTTGCGCAGAGCGTCGTTCACGGCCGCCAGGACAAGATCCTCGAGCATCTCAACGTCATCGTTCGCCACCTCGGGCTCGATCTTCACCGACACGAGGTCCCCCTGCCCATTGGCCGTCACAGTGACCATTCCGCCGCCGGCGCTGCCCTCCACCTGCTCCTTGGCTAGCTCTTCCTGGATGCTCGCCATCTGGGCCTGCATCTTCTGGGCCTGTTTCATGATCTTGTCCATATTCATGCGTAATCCGCCTCTCTTTTCGATCTGAACACTAATGGTGATATTTTACACCGTTGGCAATCGAGGCTGCCCTGTAAAGCTGCTCCGCCAGGAACAGGGGGCACAATTCATGGGGCAGCGTCATCTCGGAGAGGGAGAGAGAGAAGTCGCTCCTGCGCCTGACCTCGTCCGACAACCCGAAAGCCCCGCCGATCACCATCACCACGCGACCCCGCGCTGCCTCCAACGAAGAACGAAGCCAGGCGGAGAAGGAGATGCTGTCAAACTGCACCCCGCACTCCTCCAGGGTGACCAGGTAATCCCTGTCGTTTATCGCCTTCAGGATCATGGCACCCTCTCTCGCGATCCTCTTGGAGGGCTCCTGGTCCTTGACATCCGGCACGTTCTCAAGGGCGACCGGTGTATAGGTACGAAGCCTCGAAATGTAGCGATTCGTGAGCGAGGAGACATGCGCGTCCTTTATTCTCCCCACGGTAAGGATAACAATTTTCAAGACTTATGCCCCGTTGGGCAACAAAAAGAACGCCCCCTCGTCCCGGCGGGCTGTACGGGGGCGTACAGAATAATCACCGGACACAGTGCCTTACAGAGGTCTCCCGCCCTTGGAGTCATACAGTCCGACCCTGGTCAAAAGGACCTTGACGGCGAAGACCGCGAGATCCAAGTCCTTCCTCCATCTCCAGGGCTCCTGCAGAAGGCGGTACAGCCATTCCAGCCCCATCTTTTGCATAATAACGGGAGCTCTTTTCAAAGAGCCGGAGATCACGTCGAAGGCACCCCCAACGCCTACCGCCAGCAGGTCGCCCAATCTATCCGAGTTCTCGGCGACCCATATCTCCTGTTTTGGCACCCCCATGGCGACGAAGAGTATCTTCGCGCCGCTGTTCTTGACGGCCTCGGCCACGGAGGCGTCTCCTTCGTCGAAGTACCCGTCGCGGTAGCCGACTACCACCAGGTCGGGAAAACGCGTCTTCAATTCTGAAGCAGCCTTCTCGACGATGTTCGGACGCGATCCAAGCAGATACACTGGCCACCCCTCGGCTGCGGCCATCCGCGCCAGCCCCACCATGTAGTCGATGCCGGCGACCCTCTCTTGAACCGGGGTCCCCAGTAGTTTAAGCGCCCAAACGAGCCCGGTGCCATCGGCCAGGGTCAAAAAGGAGCTCCTCAGGGCCGCTGCGTAACGCTCGTCTCTTTCAGCCTCCAGAACCGCCAGGGCGTTGACCGTCGACACCAGCCTGGCGCCGCCTCCCGGCACGAGCCCTCCGCGCGCCTTTGAAAGAGCGTAATTCATGGAGACGTTGTCGATGGAGGTGCTCCATATCGAGGGCCTTCTGGGCATCTTGGCACTCTCCTTCATATTGCGTATGGCCGGCATGATCGAATAACCCGCGATCAGCACGGCAAAACAGATTGCCAGGGCGAGGAAGAGCGGTTTTCCAAGCTGAGACACGGCGACGGCCATCCCCGCCAGGGCGCAAAGCGACGTGATGAAACGGACGGCGCTCGGGTGGTCCAGACCGCGCCCTATCAGCCTGCTGTAAAGCACCGCCGCATTGTTCCCCTTCGAGGTGAGCGCGCGGCTCATGAAATTGAGGGTGGCCTCGGCGATAGGTATCGCGAAGAGGCCTATCGGCAGCAGCATGAGGGCTCCAAGGGCAATCCCCTTGCTCACCCCCAGGACCGAGGTGCCCGCCACGAGCACTCCCCACATGGCCGACAGGGAGGCCCCCAGCCTTCGGTACATGTGCCCGTGCCGACTCCAGAAGACGCCCAGGAACATCATGCCGGAGAGGGACATGAAGAAGGCCTCTCTCAGGCTCTGGCCCGAGAATACCGTCGCGGCCAGCATCAGGGAGAACGAGATCGCCAACAGGTGGCCGGACATCCCCGGAATGTTGTCGAGCTCCTGCAACAGCACCGGGAAAGCGGCCACCCAGACCGCGGTCAGAAGCACCGACACCTCGGCCGGCAGGTAGTGATACTGTCCGGCCGGCAGTCCTATGAATTCGATCCTAGGGCCAAGCAGGGCGAAGATGAAGCCAATCAACAGATAGGCCGGCTTCCACAGCGTGTTCGGATAGACGTGCTGCACCATCCCAAGGACGGCGGACAGCACCGCCATTCCAACAATGAAGCGCGAGGACGGTCCCCCCGCGCACACGGCCGCCAGAACCCACGCGCCTATCAGAGCAAGGTCGCGGAAGTAGTTGTATTGAGCGTTGTCCGCGCATCTCCTGCATATGCGCTGCGTAAGGAAGCACAGCAGCGCAATGAAGAGAACGCAAATAAATATCCCCGACGCGTAAGTCTCCGTGTTCAAAATTATGGCCGTCCTCCTTCGGCAAGAGGCTTCTAAAGATGGATTCTACCAGCAAGAAAAATATATTTCCACCCTTCGCGGATTGTATCAGGCGCGAATTTCTGTTATTCCGCCCATGTAAGGTATGAGCGCCCCCGGGATCTCCACCGATCCGTCCTCGCGCTGGTAGTTCTCCAGCACCGCGATAAGAGTGCGGCCGACGGCGATCCCGGAGCCGTTCAGAGTGTGAACCAGCCTCGGCTTGCCCCCGCCCTTAGGTCGGTATCGGGTGCCCATGCGCCTGGCTTGAAAGTCCTCGCAGTTGCTGCAGGAGCTGATCTCCCGGTACTTGCCCTGGGAGGGGAGCCAAACCTCTATGTCGTAGGTCTTGCTGGCGCCGAACCCCATGTCGCCGGTGCACAGGCAGATCGTGCGGAAGGGTATCTCGAGCAGTCTCAGCACCTCCTCGGCGTTCTCGGTCAGTTTCTCATGCTCCTCGTAGCTCTGCTCGGGGGTCGTCAGCTTCACCAGCTCCACCTTGTCGAACTGGTGTTGCCTGAGCATTCCCCTCACATCTCTTCCGTGAGACCCGGCCTCTCTCCTGAAGCACGGAGTGTAGGCGGTGCAGTAATAAGGGAGCTGCTCCTCGTCCATTATCTCGCCTGCGAAGAGGTTGGTCAGAGGGACCTCGGCGGTCGGAATCAGCCACAGGTCGTCGTTCTCGCACTTGTACAGGTCCTCGGCGAACTTGGGAAGGTTGCCGGTTCCCTGCATGGTCCTGCTGCTGACCAGGAAGGGAGGCTGAACCTCCAGGTAGCCGTGTTTCTGGGTATGCAGGTCGAGCATGAAGTTTACCAATGCCCTCTCCAGGCGAGCTCCCAAACCCTTGAGTACCGTGAACCTGCTCTGGGCCAGGGCCGCGCCCCTCTCGAAGTCCATTATGCCCGCGGCCTCTCCGATATCCCAGTGAGGTTTCGGCTCGAACGAGAATTTTCTCGGCTCCCCCCATCGCCTTATCTCCAGGTTGTCGTTCTCGTCCTTCCCCACGGGGACCGATTCATGCGGCCTGTTGGGTATGCACAGAAGCATGTAGCCAAGCTTCTCCTCGATCTCCGCGAGCCTTGCGTCCGCCTCGCGCACCCTCTCCCCTATGACTCGCATCTCCTCCATCAGGCCGGAGGCGTCCTCTCCCCTGGCTTTTGCAGCTCCCACCTGCTTCGCCCCTTCGTTTCTTCGGGCCTTAAGCTCCTCTGTCTCGGCCAGAAGGGCGCGCTTCTCGTCATCTAGCGCTACCAGTGGTTCAACGTCGAAATCGTTCAGCCTGTTGGCAAGAAAAGTCCTTACTTCGTCCACGTTCGATCTAATCCACCGTATATCAAGCATCCAGGACATCCCCCTTCTCATTTCTCATCTGTCTGAGCAAGTTCGCCATCTCTATGGCGGCGACGGCCGCCTTGAAACCTTCGTTGTCGGCCCCCGAACAGTCCCGGTCCCGCCCTCCCGGCCCGGCGGCCTGGAATCCGAACGTGACCGGCACCCGCTGAGCCAGGCCGACCGAGGCGATGTTACCGAGGATTTTCAGGTACTCCCGCTCGCCCGCGCACAATGCTCCGATCACTATGATACCGTCGTATCTCCCGGTGATGGCGGCCTCCTTTGCGGCAAGCGCGGCCTCCCAGACACCCGGCGTCCGGACGATATCAACTCCGTGATGGGAAACTTCGTGACGCAAAAGAGCATCCTTGGCGCCAATCAGGAGCCCCTCGCCGGCCACGCCCCCGGAGCGGGGCGACACGATGCAGAAGCGCAGCCCGGCTCCGGCCAGCTTCCCCTCAATTATCCTCATCCGTACCCCTCCCCTTCAAGTAGTCCAAGATCCTGGCGGCAGTGGCCGCGCCAATGCCCGGCGCCCCCGACAGCTCCTCGATCGTCATGCCGGCTATCGCGCTAGCGCTGCCGAACCGTCCAAGCAGCTGGGCGGCGCGGTGCTTGCCTATGCCTGGAATGTCCTCGAGCGCGCTCCGCCTGAGCCTCGAGGTCCTGGCCGAGCGGTGGCTTTCAATAGCGAAGCGGTGCGCCTCGTCCCGCACGCTCTGCAGCAGGCGGAGCGCGTCGTCCCCCCGGTCTAGGCGCAGAGGTGGAGTCCCCTCGCTGCTATGGTATATCAGTTCCTCCTCTTTTGCCAGAGATATTGAGGGAGTTTTCTCAAGTCCCAGCTTGGCCAGCGCCTTTCGCGCGAACTCGAGCTGCACTGGCCCCCCGTCTATGAGGATGAGCTGAGGCAGGGGTTCCTTCCCCTCGAGCGACCTCGAGTAGCGGCGCTCCAGGGTCTCCTCCATCGAGCGAAAATCGTCCACCCCCTCGACGGTCCTGATCTTGAAGCGCCTGTACAGGGAGCGGTTGGGTACCCCCTGCTCGAACACGACCACCACCCCGTATGTCTCCCTGCCCGACATGTGCGAGATGTCGAAGCCGTCTATCCTCCAGGGGAGGACCGGCAAGTTCAGAAGCTCCTGCAGGTGGTTGAGGCGAATCCACATGTCCCCGTCGAAGTCCTCGCGCAGGGGCATCGACAGGCGTTGCCTGGAGACCCGCCATATCGCCCTGATGGTGTCTCGCAGCCTGGCCGCCTCCTCGAACCTCATCTCCCTGGCAGCGCTGTCCATCCTCTTCCGCAGCCTCTCCACGACCTCCGCGGACTGCCCCTGCAGAAGCAGGATGACATCGTCGACCCTCTCGCGGTACTCGGAGGCCGAGGCGAGCCCGGCGCACACCCCCATGCAGCGTCCAAGCGAGTAGTGCAGGCACGGCCTGACCCCCTTCGCAGCATCGCCAGGGTCTATCTCTCTCGCGCATATCCTGAGCGGAAGGTACCTCTCTATCAGCCGAAGCAGCGAGCGGACATCCCCGACCCGCACATAGGGTCCGAAGTAGATGCCGTCGTCCTTCCCCCTTTGGCGGGTGATGACGATGCGCGGGAATGTCTCCGAGGTGATCTTTATATAGGGGTACCTGTCGTTCATCTTCAAGTCGACATTGAAGAAAGGGGCGTATTTCTTGATCAACTTCGCCTCGAGAATCAACGCCTCCACCTCGGTCTCCGTCCTGATCACCGAGATGTCCTCTATCATCGAGACCAGTTTTCTCAGGCGCGGGGACGCGAACGAGTCGTGCCTGAAGTAGGAGGCCACCCTCTTCTTCAGAGACTTTGCCTTCCCGACGTAGAGCACTCCGCCCTCGCCATCCCTCATGAGATAGACGCCCGGCCTGTCCGGAAGGCTCTTCAACAGGTTTTTTATATGCTCCCGAGCCATTTTCGCGCCCCCCAATCCGCCCGCCCGACACCCCTCGATTCCGACACCCGAACCGAAATACACCTCTGCACAGCGCAAGACAATATTATATAATACCCTTCAGAAACTACTGGAGGTGCGAGAAAATGGGATTGACCCTTTACAACGATCTGACCAGGACCAAAGAGCCGTTCGTTCCCCTGAACGAGGGGCGCGTCACCTTCTACAGCTGCGGACCCACGGTCTACGACTACTTTCACATAGGAAACGCCCGCCCGTTCATAGTCTTCGACGTGCTGAGACGCTACATGGAGTTCAAGGGCCTCCAAGTCGACTTCGTCCAGAACTTCACCGACATCGACGACAAGATGATAAACCGGGCTAACCGCGAGGGAATAACCGTGGATCAGCTCGCAGACAGGTTCATCGCCGAGTACTACCGAGACGCGGACGCCCTCGGCGTCAAGCGCCCGACCCACTCGCCCAAGGCCACCGAGCACATGGCCGAGATAATCTCGCTTATACAGAGACTGGTCGAAAAAGGACACGCCTACAACGTCGACGGGGATGTATACTTCGACGTGGAGAGCTTCCCATCCTACGGTGTGCTTGCCAAACAGAGCCTTGACGAGCTGCAGTCCGGCGCGAGGATAGAGATCGACGAGAGAAAGCGCCACCCGCTCGACTTCGCCCTGTGGAAGGCGAGGAAGGAGGGAGAGCCGAGCTGGCCCAGCCCGTGGGGAGAAGGACGCCCCGGCTGGCACATCGAGTGCAGCGCGATGTCCATGAAATACCTCGGTGACACCATCGACATACACTCTGGCGGCACGGACCTGACCTTCCCGCACCACGAGAACGAGGTGGCCCAGGCCGAGGCAGCCACCGGCAAGAAGTTCGTCCGTTACTGGATACACAACGGCTACCTGCTCATAGACAAGGAGAAGATGTCCAAGTCACTGGGCAACTTCCTGACCGCCAGGGCCGCACTGGAGCAGTACCCTGCGAAGGCCATACGCCATTTCATGCTCAGCGCCCACTACCGCTCGCCGCTCAACTTCTCCGAGGACAGCCTGAGGCAGTCGCTCGGAGCCGTCGAACGCCTCGAAAACTGCCTGCTGGACCTGGATCACGCCAGGAACCACAGGAAGAGGGTCGACGGGACTCCGGGCTCCGACCACGAGTCGGTTTTCAGGAGCTACGAGGACCGGTTTACCGCAGCGATGGACGATGACTTCAACACGGCCGCGGCCCTCGGAGTTGTCTATGAGGCGGTCAGGACCGTGAACAACTACCTGAAAGAGCGCAGCGATCTTGAGGAATCGTTCCTGCCGCCCGCGGACAGGTTCTTCGGCATGGTCGAGACTGTGATGGGGATACCGGGGCGAGTGGAGGAGGACGGCACGGATGACTCCAGGATCCGCGATCTCATAGCCGAGCGCGACGCCGCAAGGAAGAGCAGGGACTTCAAGAGAGCCGACGCCATTCGCGACGAGCTGTCGGCGATGGGAGTGGTCCTGGAGGACACGCCCGACGGCGTCAAGTGGCGGAGAAAGTAGACGACAACCTGCGGGGTGCGGGGCGGCCTCAACGCCGCCCCGTTGACACGCCCAAACGGTCTCTAAGGAGAAGGACGAGCGGCACGCCCAGCAGGTAGCAGGCCACGGCCTGCCCGACGCCCACGTACATCGCGCACAGGAGAAACGGCACGTCTAGGATAAACGAGAGATAGCCCCCCACCACAAGGGCATTGACGATAACCGGCGGCAGGGCCGCCAGCCATGCAGTCGGCATGGCGACGGAGATTGCGCCCGCCAGCAGCGTCGCGCCGCTGCCCAGCAGCACGTCCAGCAGTCCGAACCCCCCGATGAGGTTGGCGAACAGGCAGCCGACGAACAGACCGAGCACCGACTCCGGCAGAATGAAGGGGAGCACGGACAGCGCCTCGGAGATGCGCACCTGTACATACCCGTAGGAGAGGGGCGCGAACAGGAGGGTGGCGACGACGTAGGCCGCGGCCACCAGGCCGGAGATGCTCAGGGAGCGAACTGAGAACAGCCCGCTGTACCAGGCGCTCACTGACACGCCCCGTCGACCGACCCCGTCTGCGTGCCGCCAAGAAGCGGCACGAATCGGCAGTAGTCCAGCCATGTGTCGGTTAAGGAGGCGTCCGCGTTCTTCAGCCTCAACAGTAGCCTCTCTCCGCCCGACATGACGGCCACCGGCGCGACAAGCCGCCCGGCGGGGGCGAGGGACTCCGTCCACCACTCCTCGACCGCAGGTGTCGCCGCCGTCACTACAACTCCGTCGAATACCTCCGCGCAACCGACCCTCTCCCGCCCGTCGGCCCATATTACGTTTACGGCAAACCCTAGAGACGCCAGCGTATCCCGCGCCCTGGCGGCAAGGGAGCCAATCCGCTCGATGCTGGTGACTACGGCTCCCATAGCGGCAAGTACAGCCGATTGATAGCCGGACCCGGTTCCTATCTCCAGCACCGAATCACCCTCCTCGGGCGAGAGCAACTCGGTCATCCTCGCCACCATGTAGGGCTGCGAGATGGTCTGGTCCTCCCCTATCGGGAGCGGACAGTCGGCCCAGGCGCTCTCTCTGAGTTCCTCCGGGATGAAGAGATGTCGCGGGACAGCCCGCATTGCGTCAAGCACTCTCTCGGATAGAATGCCCCTGGCCTGTATCTGCTTCTCCACCATCTCCGCCGCCTTGGTCTCCCACGAGGTCAAGGGATCACCTCCATAAGGGGGGTATTGCGATTTTCAGCAGGACAATATAACATTGGCGGAGGCGTGTGGGAGTCGAACCCACCGAAGACGGCCATCACCGCCTCCCACTGGATTTGAAGTCCAGGGCGTCCACCGGGACACATTCGCCTCCGCTCATAAGCATGATATGCTACCCCAACTTCGATGTCAACCGCTTTCGCAAGTTATTCCAGTTGCCAGACAACGGGCTACAAAAGCCATTTCAGAGGTGATAGTCCAGTGCGGTTACACAGCGCCGGATATTCTTGAATATCAACCCTAGAGGTGATATTTCATGCAGGCCATACCGTTATGTCAAGAACAGCGCAATCTTCAGACAGACTAGATTCTGCCCCTGTTCCCCATGTTCAAGAAGGCTGTAGCGTTCCCCGATAGACACCATGTTCAAGAAACGTTGCGACGCTTCGCAACACTACCTGTCGGATTCAGCGCTGAACCACACCATGTCGTGGTCCACCAGCACCTCTTTGACGCGGGTCGCGCCGAAGAAATTTACGAACGACAGGGGCGTGGCGGCCGCCGAAATCGCCCTGCCGACATCCAGGGTGCTTATGGCCGGATTGTCGTTCGTGGCGTCGACGAACTTTATCTTCGCCGCGCCCTCGCCGTCGATGACGTAGGCCCCCGTGAACCTCATAAGGGCGCGCACACGGAAGGTGAGCCTGCGATCATACACCCCTTTTATCATGACCCGGCCGTCCTTCAGCTCAAGTTCCGATACGGCGAAGTGGGGCATGCCGGCGGACAGGTTGGCGAGGAAAGTCTCCTTGGAGACGCCTCCCGACAGGCTGCTCTCTCCATGGGAGTGGATCACGACCCCCCTCGCAGGGGCCGTGAACAGCACGTCGCGCATCACCAGCAACAGTCTGTCGAAGCGCACCCCCTCGATCTCCGCGTCCTCCAAGCATAGGTTCAGCGTGGGGATCTTGCCTCGTCTCAGCTCGTCGTCGGTCGCCATTATCACGGGCAGCACCGACTTGGCCAGGATCTTGTCGGAGAAGTACTTGACGAACAGGGGTTCGTACTGAGCCGCCAATGGTTCGCAGTATCCTGCGGCAGCAAGCGAGAGCACGAACAGGCAGCACAGGAGAAGTAAGTATTCTGGCCTGGCTTGTCGCTTGGCGGTCTTAAAGCTGCGCTCAACGGGCACTATTCATCACTTCCAAACTGGGTCGATCCGCGTGAAGACCGACTTTTCGAGCAGCTTGTCCGACGTTGATGAGAAGAGAAGGTCGGCGTCGACGAGCTGTCGCGTCAGCGCAAGGCCGAAATGCAGGTGCGGCCCCGTGGAGCGCCCGGTTGAACCGCTTGCGCCCACGACCTGCCCCGCGGCTACCAGGTCGCCCGTCTTGACGGCCAGGGAGCTCATATGAAAATACATTGTTATCATCCCCCCGCCGGAATCAACGTAGACGCTCTTCCCGGAGAAGTAGAAGTCGCCTGCGAGAACTACCCTTCCGGCCGCCGCGGCCCTGACCGGAGTGCCGGAGGCGGCGCGGAAGTCGATGCCCGCATGGGGATTGCCCGCCCTGCCGTTCAGTATGCGCCGCCTGCCGTACTCGCTGGTGACTATGCCGGGCACTGGCCTGACGAGAGGCAGTTTCCAGTCTCGCCTCTCCGTCATAGTAGCGATCGCCTCCGCCGTCAGCTTCCTCTCTTCCTCTATGCGCTTCATCTCCGAGGCCGGAGGGTTCACCATCTTGTCGGGAAGAGTGAGCCTGTCCTCCCTGTACTTGACCGTCTCGAGTTTCACCGGCAGAAGGTGCTCGGATTTTCTTTTCCCGTCGATCAGCCGAAGCCTGAAGGCGTGATCCCCGGCCTTGACCTTTCCAGCCTGGGCGCCCAGCATGCCAAGTGCGATGTATCGTTCGTTCCACACCGTCACCGCAAGCCTGGTGGTGCGACCCTGCCAGATCAGCTCCACCCCGGTGAGCGGCTCGGTCGAAGTCACCCTGACCATGAAGGGCTTGCCGAGCCCCGCCGTGGCCGGGTACTGGACGTTGACGTCGGCGCGAGCCTGCGTCGCGAGGGACGCCAGAACCAGTACGGCGCACAGGAGGAGGGCGGCTAAAGAGCGGGCACTTCGGCTCATCGGCTAGGATACCCTTCCGAGGATCAGCTTCCCTGGCCCAGCGGCCTGCGGCGATGCGGGACCAGAGACGATGAAGGCGCTCTCGAAGAACGGCAGAGAGGCTGACAACTTGTCCTCGTCGTTGTAGAGTATCTCGATCAATGGATCGCCACTGGATACTCTCGATCCCGTCTTCTTCAGGAGGCGGGCCCCGACTGTCAAGTCTATGCTGTCCCCGAGCGCCATTCTTCCGCCGCCGAGGCGTTTGACGCCCTCCCCTATGCCGCGCGCGTCCACGGCGGAGACGACCCCGTCAGAGGAAGCCGCGACCGTCCGCCTGCCATTCGCCATCGGAAGCAGATCGCCAGGCGTGGAGCAGATGGCCGGGTCGCCCCCCTGCTCGTGGACCATCTCCGCGAACTTCTCAAGGGCGGAGCCGTCGGACAGCCTGCTGTCGGCCAACTCCATGCCCTCCTCGAACGACATGTCCGAATCTATAGAGACCATAGCCCCGGCCAGGTTGACCACCACCTCGCGCACATCGCCAGGGCCCTCGCCGCGAAGCACCGAAACCGCCTCCAGCACCTCCACGCTGTTGCCTATCCACTCTCCAAGGGGCTCCTCCATCGCGGTGACCAGCGCCATGCTCCTCTTCCCCAGGGATTTCGACAGGGACACGAGCGACGACGCCAGCCTCTCGGCGCTGGGATAGTCCGGCATGAACGCGCCGCCGCCGCACTTGACGTCGAAGACGAAGGAGTCGGCCCCGCCTGCGATCTTCTTGCTGATTATGCTGCTGCAAATCAGAGGCAGAGACGGAACTGTCCCCGTGACGTCGCGCAGGCCGTAGAACTTTCCCTCGGCCGGGGCCAGGTCGGCCGAGTGCCCCGATATTGCGCATCCGATCCTCCTGACCTGGTCCGCGAACAGGTTGGAGGGAAGGTGGGTCCGAAACCCCGGTATCGCCTCCAGTTTGTCGACCGTGCCGCCGGTGAAGCCGAGCCCCGGCCCGGAGAGCTTGGCCACCTTTGCGCCGCACGAAGCCGCTAGCGGCACCAGCAGCAGGGTGACCTTGTCTCCCACGCCCCCGGTGCTGTGTTTGTCGACGATTCTAAGGTCCCCGAAGGAGAGGACCTCCCCCGACCTGGCGAGCGCGAGTGTGAACTCCGTGAGCTCCTGCTCGTTAAGGCCAGAGTAGTAGACTGCCATCAACCAGGCGCCCGCCTGGTAGTCCGGTATGGCGCCGGAGGCGAACCCTTGGACGAAAAGACGCAGGTCCTCGGCGGAGTGAACCCCGCCGTCCCGCTTCCTCTCAATGAAGGAGATCATGTCGAACACTGTTTACACCTCCTTGAAAAACCGGCTCAGCAGGCGAATCAGTCTCTCGGACGTCTTCGCCATCTCGTCCAGCACCTCCTGGCCGCTGAGCGCGTTCTCGGTCATCCCGGCGGCCGCGTTGGCGACGCAGGAGATCGCGCATACCCTCATCCCCATCGCGTTCGCCACTATTACCTCCGGCACGGTGGACATACCCACCACGGTCGCCCCGAGTGTTCGCGCCATACGAATCTCGGCCGGGGTCTCGAACGACGGTCCGGAGAAGGCGAAGTAGACGCCCCTGCGCGTCTTTAGACCCTCCGAGGTCGCAGATCTCTCCAGAAGGGACGACAGCTCCTCGTCGTAGCACCTGCTCATGTCCGGGAAGCGGTCGTTCCAGGCCGGTATATCCGGCCCGCGCAGCGGGTTGGCCCCCATGAAGTTCACATGGTCCTCGAGGATGACTATGTCCCCCGAGGAGAGCGACGGATCGACGCCGCCCGAGGCGTTCGTGACCAGCAGGCGTCTGACGCCCAACTCCCCCATCACCCTTGCCGGGAAGACCACCTGCTCCATGGAGTACCCCTCGTAGAAGTGGACCCTGCCCTGCATGACCAGGATGCTCCTGTCATGCAGCCTGCCGGCGACAAGCCGGCCGCTGTGCCCCGGCGCGGTGGACACGGGCCAGTTAGGGACCTGTTCGTAGGGGATGACAACGCTCTCCTCCAAGGAGTCCGCGAAGGCGCCCAGCCCCGACCCCAGGATGACGGCAAACTCCGGTACTTCGGCAATGCGCCCCCTGATAAAAGCGCATGCCTGTCTAACTCTTTCGATCAAACTCGCCACCTCGTTTTCTCTTCGAAAAATACGCATCATGCTCTTGGATGTGCAGAATCATACACGTCCCTGAGCTCGAGGTCAAAGTGAACGTACTTTTCCGTGGTGGCTATCGAGGAGTGCCCCAACAGCTCCTGCAGCGTCCGGAGGTCCATCCCCCGGCGGAGCAGGTGGGTCGCGAAGCTGTGGCGCAGTATGTGGGGATACAGTCTGTCCCTGGCGATTCCGGCCTCCGCCCCTCTCTTCTTCAGGATTCGCCAGAAGTCGACTCGCGTGACGGGGAGGCCACTCTTCGACAGAAGCAGTACGTCTGTGGGCGACCTCAACAGGCGGCCGCGGGCATCATCGATATACGCCTTCACCCTCCTGGCGGACTCCCCCATGAACGGCACGACGCGCGTCTTCTCCCCCTTTCCAATGGTGCGCAGGGTCCTGGCGGCGAAATCGAGGTCGATCAGCCGCAGGGAGACGGTCTCGTCAGCCCGCAGTCCACATCCGTAGGCCAGTTCGAACATGGCCGTGTCCCTTCTCGATAGCGGATCGTCTCCGGAACAGGTGTCCAGGAGCCTTTCAATCTCGCTCTCCCCCAGTATCCTGGGAAGGCGGCGCTCCGCCTTCGCCAGCGCAGGCGGAGTGAAGCCGGTCTGCAACTCCTGCTCCTCCTTCAGGAAGGCGGTCCACGTGCGCATCCCAGCCATTATGCGCTGCCGGGTGGATTTCGCGCATTCGAGGTTCACCAGGAAGCGTTGAAACGCACCAAGCCCTGCCTCGTCCGGAGGAAACGGGGTGACGCCAGACGAGACGCAAAAGTCATGCCACTTGCCGAGGTCGCGCGAGTAGGCGGAGACAGTATTCTCGCTCAGACCCCGTTCAAACCTTAGCCACCGTACGAATTCCTCAAGCGCAGCATCGAAGTCATATAATATCATAATGTATTCATTCTATCATAAAAAAAGGGAGCCGTCTGCTGGCTCCCTCTCGGATCGTAAATTAAATTTCATTGTGGCGAGTGGTCGTGTGCGGCGCGTCCACTTTCTCAGATCGCACTCGACGGGATCCTCCACCGCGCCGGGATACCCCTCTAGTCCCAGGTCGCCTGGCCGGTACCTATCGCCCTCCACCAGGAGAGCGCGGCCAACGTCTTTGCGTCTCTCAACTCCCCGCTGGTCAGCAGGAGCGGTATCTCCTCCGGCTTCACCCTGACGACCGATATGAACTCGTCCTCGTCCTCCTGCAGCTTCGAAGGACGAAGCTCCGTCGCAAGGTAGAGGTGCATCAGCTCCGTGCAGAAACCGGGGGAATTGTAGATGGCACTGATCTTCCTGAGTCGTCCGGGGTAGTAGCCGATCTCCTCCTGTAGCTCTCTCCTCGCCGCATCCTCCGGAGGCTCGTCCCCCTCCAGCAAGCCCGCCGGGATCTCCAGCATCATCTCGCCGACCGCATAGCGGAATTGACGCACCAGCAGGATCGAGCCATCCTCCAAAACGGGGAGAATTCCCACCGCCGGGGCGTGCTCGACCACCTCTCTTATCGCGCTCCTCCCCGAGGGAAGCTCCACCTCGTCAACTCTTAGGTTGAGAATCCTTCCCGTGTACAGTGTCCTGCTCGCGAGGGGCTTCTCCCTCACGCCTTCAGACATTCCCTGGCGACCTCTTTGCCCTTTTCGTACGCGGCCAGGTTCATCGGCAGAAACTCGGGCTTTCTCTTGCCGAGCTTCTCCTTGATAGTCTCTATGCACACCCTGTCGTCTACCACTCCGCTCGACTCCACCACGGCCCCCAGGATGACGATGTTGGTCACCTTGTCGCTCCCGAGCTCCTTGGCGATGACGCTGGCAGGAAGCGCGATCGGCACGATGTCGTCGCGGGAGCCGTCGAATTCGACCAGATCGCTGTTGAACACCAGCACTCCGCCCGGCTTCAGCCTGTCGATGAACTTGGTTAGGGATGGCTGGTTCATCACCACCAGCACGTCGGCCTGGTCAACCACCGGGGAGCCTATCTCGTCCTCGGACAGGACCACCCCGCAGTTGGCCGTGCCGCCCCTCATCTCGGGTCCGTAGGACGGAATCCAGGTGACGTGTCTTCCCTCCTCGATCCCGGTGTAGGCCACGAGCTGTCCCAGAACCATGACTCCCTGGCCGCCGAATCCGGCCGCGAGAAGCGTCTTGAAAAAAGACATCTCCTTCCCTCCTAGTCGAAGTCCTTGAAGGTGCCAAGGGGATAGTAGGGTATCATCGTGTTGACCAGCCAGTCGAAGGCCTCCACGGGGCGCATCCCCCAGTTCGTGGGGCAGGACGAGAGTATCTCGACCAGCGAGAACCCCTTGCCGTCCACCTGGTTCTGGAAGGCCTGCCTGACCGCCTGCTTCGCCTTCGTAATGTACTTGGGCTGGGCCACGGTCACGCGCGCGATGTAGCCTGGCGCGGGCAGGGCCGCCAGCATCTCGCTGACCCTTATCGGGTAGCCGTTCACCTTCACGTCGCGTCCGAGTGGGCAGGTCGACGCCCTCTGCCCTATCAGGGTCGTGGGGGCCATCTGGCCTCCCGTCATGCCGTATATCGCGTTGTTGATGAAGATGACAGTGAGGTTCATCCCGCGGTTCGCGGCGTGGACGATCTCCCCCATGCCTATCGAGGCCAGGTCCCCGTCTCCCTGGTAGGTGTAGACAATCTTGTCCGGGCGGACGGCCTTTATGCCGGTGGCCACCGCCGGGGCGCGCCCGTGCGGGGCCTCGCAGAAGTCCGTGTCAATATAGTCGTATATCATTGCAGCGCAGCCGACCGGGGCAAGCCCGATGGCGTCGTTCTGAATTCCGAGTTCGTCTATTACCTCGCATACAAGCCGGTGGGCGATACCGTGCCCGCAACCCGGGCAGTAGTGGCTGCTGACATCCGGCATCCAGCTCTTTGGACGCGAATATACCTTGACTTCGCTCATCGAATGACCCTCCCCTTACTGGCCGAGAATTCGGCGGCACTCGTCCTCGATCTCTCTTACGGACGGGGCGAACCCGCCCATGCGGCCGTAGAAGGAGATCGGGTACTTGCAGCTGGTTGCGATCTTCACATCGTCTATCATCTGTCCGGCATTCATCTCGGAGACCAGAATGTGCTCCACGGTCGACGGGAGCCTCTTGAACGTCTCGAACGGATATGGCCATATCGTGATGGGGCGTATCATGCCGACCTTCAAGCCCTCGGCGCGCAGATTGTTGACCGCGGAGCGCGATATCCTGGCGGTGGTGCCGTAGGCGGCGACGACCAGCCTGGCGTCGTCGATCATGTAGGTCTCGCAGCGCTGCTCGTTCTTCTTGATCTCGGCGTACTTCCTCTGGAGCTTCCTGTTGTGCTCCTCCAGCGGCTCGGGCGAAAGGTAGAGACTGTGCAGATGGCTCCTCTTGCCGCCCCGCTCCCCCATGAAGCCGAGCGCCCACGACTCGTCGGCGGGCTGGTTCCTGGTGGGGCTGGGTTTGATCTCGACCGCCTCCATCATCTGGCCCATGAAGCCGTCGGCCGCCACCATCACGGGGTTGCGATACTTCTGCGCGAGGTCGAAGGCGAGCTGGGTCAGGTCGACGCACTCCTGAAGGGTGCTCGGCGCAAGCACGATCAGGTTGTAGTCGCCGTTGCCCGCGCCCTTGGTGGACTGAAGGTAGTCGGCCTGGGCCGGCAGGATTCCGCCGAGGCCGGGGCCCGCGCGCATGACGTTCACTATCACGGCCGGGATCTCGCACCCCGCGATGTAGGATATGCCCTCCGACATAAGGGATATGCCGGGGCTCGAGGAGGAGGTCATCACCCTGTAGCCGGTGGATCCCCCGCCCATCACCATGTTGATCGACGCGACCTCGCTCTCGGCCTGGACGTACACCCCCCCCACCTCGGGGAGATGCGCCGACATGTACTCAGGTATCTCGTTCTGGGGGGTGATAGGATACCCGTAGAAGTACTTGCAGCCCGCCTGGATCGCGGCCTCGGCTATGGCCTCCGTTCCCTTCATCAAGACTCGTCCCATGTTTTCTACACCTCCGATGGCACTTGCTAGTCTTCAGACCTGTACACTTCGATCGCAGCGTCCGGACAGGACATCGCGCACATTCCGCACCCGATGCACCCCTCCTTGAACTGCTCGACCGGGCGATAGCCCTTGGCGTTGGTCCTCTCGGAGATCTGGAGCACCTTCACCGGGCAGGCCGCCACGCATAGCCCGCAACTCTTGCAAAACTTTTCGAAAACTACGATGCGCCCTTTCTTAGCCACTACAAGTGCACCCCTTCCACAAAAAAGATCTGAACCGTTCATTCCCCGGCGGCGGGAGGCCGGGACCACATCGCGCCCTCCTCCCACGGCAGCATCATGTAACGCGCCAGGGGCCAGCAGGGGACGTCGATGCCGCGCGAGGCGACCATGGACGCCGTTTCATCCGCGATGCCCCGCGGAACCCCCGCGTAGAGCACCGGAAGGCCAAGCTCGGCGCCGGCCTCGATGACCTTCTCAAGACCGTCGGCGCAGTCGCTCGCCGTGGTCTGCTCCATAAGGTGCGAGTTGCTTATGAGCGCTCCCACCCTGAGGCCGCAGATACCCTCCATTTTCCGCAACATGCTCCTCACACCGTCCACGCTCGACGTCTGCGGGCGGAAGGCGTTGACGACCAGTATCAGCAGATAGCCGGCGCGCTTGATGTCGGGCTCGAACTGCTTCAGCGCCAGCGCCCCCTCTGCGTCTCCGCCGATGTCGAGCAGAAGGCGTCCCCCATCCGAGGCCAGGGCGCTCGATATCTTCGGGGAGACCACGGTCATGTCCGACCACCGGGCGTTCTCGGGGGGCATTATTATGTGGAAGCCCCTCGCACCCAAAGCCTCAGTTACCTGGCGAATGCAAAAGTACGGGTTGATTATGTCGAGGTCGGCTATGGTGACCGCCTCGCCGAGCGCCTCAAGTCCCAGGGCCAGGTTCAGCACCCACTCCGTCTTTCCGGAGCCCAGCGCCCCGGTGACGGCGACGGCCTTGGGCCATTTTTCAAGCGTGGACGTGATTGATTGGAAGGAATGCATCAGTTGACGGAAAAGCTCGCGATCAGAGTCGTTCATTTAAGAATGTCCCCCCTCTTCAGGCGGTTCCCCCTGGCCCATTCGGCGCCGCCTGTTCGTCTCTTGCCCTCGGGCTGGACGTTCAGCAGCACTATCGAGCCCTCGGAGGCGGCTACTATAGGATTCCCGTCGACGAAACCCAGGACCTCTCCCGGGTGCCCGGAGGAATGATGAAGTACGGCTTCCCAGATTTTCAGGCGTCTCCCCCCGTGGGCGACAAATGCGCCGGGGGAGGGGTTCATTGCCCTCACCGTGAATACTATCACGCGGGAGGGAGCTGTCCAGAAAAACTCCGCCTCCATATTTTGAATCTTAGGGGCATACGTGGCCATTTCAGAATCTTGCTCTCTAAATCCACAACTCTCTTCTCGAAGACATTCTACACCCTGAATGTAAAGTTTGCTACCTTTTTCCGCAAGAATCTCCAATATTTCTCCGGCACTCTCTCTTTCACCTATCCTCCACTCCTCCTGGAGCAGGATCGGTCCTGCATCCATCTCCTCCACCAGGCGAAACAGGGTGACCCCGGTGCTTCCCTCTCCGTTCATAAGAGCTCTCTGAACAGGGGCGGCACCACGGTAGGCTGGCAGCATGGACGGATGGATATTCAAGCAACCCCACGCGGGCTTCGACAAAAAGGGCTCCCGTATTCTCTGCCCGAAGTCGACCACCAGGATGCTTGCGGGCGGGGATTCCTGTAGCCTCTCGACGAGTTCCGGCTCTTCGGAAACTCGGCCGGAGTGCAGAACGGGAAATCCGAGAAGGGCACACTCCTCCTCCACCGGAGTGGGAATGAGTTTCATACCTCGCCCACCTCTTGAGGGCGGGGATGTTACTATCAGTTCGAAGTTGATCTCCTTCGTTATGTGTCTCAGGCACGCCGAGGCAAAATGCCCCGTCCCGAAGAACCACAGGCGGGGTTGTCGCAGGGTTTGTTCCTTCATAGCGTCGCAGGCTGCCCCTCTTCTCCGGAGGCCCTGGAGCGAAGCAGCTTCTTCTTGGACATGGCTCGTTTTACCGGGGAGAAGTGGTCAATGAGAAGCCTTCCGTCAAGGTGATCCATCTCGTGAAGGAAGGCTCTGGCCAGAAATCCCTCCACCGTCGTCTCCAGCTCCGTGCCGTCGATATCCCTGTGACGGATCGTGATCCTCTCCGGCCGCCTCACGTTTCCGAAGATGCCGGGGAAGCTGAGGCATCCCTCCTCGCCGTCCTGCTCGCCCTCCGATGAGAGGAGCTCCGGGTTGGCGAGAACATGAAGGGTGTCCTCGAAGAGGACCACGGCCAGCCGCAGTGACAGGCCCGCCTGCGGCGCCGCAAGTCCCACCCCGTCGTGCACGCGCATCAGGCGCACCATCTCCGCCACGATGTCCTTCAATTCGTCGCCGAAGTCGGCGACTGGTTCGGTATTTTCGCGCAGTATCGGGTCGGGGAAGACTCGTAGTCGCAAAGTATTCATGACGCTCGCCGCTCTTTCTTGGGAATATTGAAAAAGGCCGCCCTCGGAGGGCGGCCTCTATTCGTTTTCTTAGTCCTGCATCGAGTTTTTAATATAGTCCCCGATGGTCACGTTGGCCTCTCCATCGCTCATGACGTTCTTCTGCTGGTGCCTGTCGTGGTCTCCCCTCTCGGGCCTGCCTCTCCTGCGCTCCTCGTCGCGGGGGCGGGGGGCGGACTCCTGCGACGGCTCCTCAAGCGCGCTTATGCTGAGGCGCATCCTGCGCTCGGCCGGGTTGATCTCGATGACCCTCGCCAGCACCTCCTGGTTCTCGGAGAGGACGTCGCTGGGCTTGTCAACCCTCCTGGTGCTGAGCTGAGAGATGTGGATCAGCCCCTCCACTCCCTCCTCTATCTCGACAAACGCGCCGAACTCCGCCAGGCGCACCACTTTGACAGTGAGGTCCTGGTCCTTCGAGTACCTCGAGGCTATGCCGTCCCACGGGTCGTTGAGCTGCTTGTAGCCAAGGCTCATGCGCTTTTTGTCCATGTCGACGTCGAGGACCTGGACTTCGACCTCCTGCCCCTTGCGCAGCACGTCCCTCGGGTGCTTGATGCGGGTCCAGCTAAGGTCGCCTATATGGATGAGCCCCTCGATACCGGGCTCTATCTCCACGAAGGCCCCGAAATCGGTCACGTTGGTCACAACGCCCCTCGTCCGGTCATTTCTGCTCCACCTGGAGGAGGCAGTGGTCCACGGGTCGCCCTCTGTCTGCTTTATGCTCAGCGAGATGCGACTGTTCTCCCGGTCAATCCCTATAACCTTGACCTTTACAGGGTCGCCCTTCTTGAACAGCTCCTTCGGCTTGATGTTCCTCTTCCATGAGAGCTCGCTCATGTGGACAAGACCGTCGATCGGCCCGACGTTCACGAAAACGCCGAACGAGGTGATGCTGCTGACCTCGCCGTCTATCACGGAGCCTTCCTTGACATTCTCGTAGAAGGAGTCGCGCTCCGCCACGAGGGTCTCCTCGACGATGAGACGCCTCGAGAACACCAGGCGGTGCTTCTTTTTATCCTTCTCCATCAGCTTGGCGTCGAACACCTCGCCGACGAACTTGCCCGGGTTGACCCCCCTGCCCTCTTCGGCCAGGTGAGAGATGGGCACAAAACCCTCGAGCCCGCAGCATTCGACCATCAGGCCGCCCTTTACCTTGCGGATCCCCTTTACAGAGACGACATCGCTTTGCGCGAGTTTATCCTCAAGTTCGTTCCAGCGACGGTCGAATTCGCATCTCCAGCGGCTTACGTGAAGCTGCGCCTCCTCGCCGTGGCGAATGTTAACCACCTGGACCTGGATCCTCTCATCGATGGCGGGCTCTTCCTCGCTCTCTACCAGGACCCTGTGCGACCACTCCTTGGTCGGGAGAAAACCCTCGCACTTGTACCCGACGTCAACGAGCCAACCGCCCTCCACCACGTTCACCACGGTGCCGGTGACTATCTTCCCGCGGTGCAGCTCCTCGACCTCGCCGTACTGCTCGAGAATACTCTCCATGGTCTCCTGGGGCTCGTGCTCGTATTCCTCGTTGTTCCCCTCAGTCCCGGTATTTTCGACATCTGTTGCGAGAAGCTCCTCATTCATCATTTCTTCCATCATAACCATCCATCCCCCTTGACACCTGCGAAGTTTCTATAGCGTGCTTGACTTCTTCTATCAGCCAGTCCGGTGTGCTGGCGCCGGCTGCTATTCCGATTTTGGACCTTCTGGCGAACCAGTCGGCGGACAACTCACCCGCGTGTTCGATCCACAACACGTCGCAATCCTGCGACCGCGCTATCTCGACCAGCTTGGCCGTGTTGGCGCTGTTGCGCCCGCCCACGACTATCAGGCCGTCCACCCGGGAGGTTATCCTCCTGACGGCCTCCTGGCGCTGCGTGGTGGCGCCGCATATCGTGTTGAAGACCCTTAATTCGCGCGCCTGCGGCGCGAGGATCGACGCAGCGGCCCCCAGGAACTCCCCCTTCTGGGTAGTCTGGGATATGACCCCCAGCCTGTCCCGCTTGCCGATCGACTCAACCTCCCGCAACGAGGAGGCCACCATCACGTCACCCCCCGCGCACCCCACTATCGCCTGGATCTCCGGGTGACCGGGGTCTCCGAGGACGAGCACGGAATACCCCTCCTTGGAGAGGAACGCCGCCTTGTCCTGCGCGTTTTTCACGAAAGGACACGTGGCGTCGGTGACGTTGTCGGCTCCGCAACGCGCAACCAGCCCCTCTTTTTGAGAGGGAGGGGCACCGTGCGCCCGGACGAACGCATGAGACCCGGGCGGGATATCCTCTATCCTGTCGACCACCTTCAGGCCTTTCTTAGAGAGTCGCTCCACCTCCTGCGGGTTGTGTATCGGCATACCTATGGAGTATACCCTCCCCCCGTCCGGCAGCCCGGAGCACTCCTCGATCCGCTGCTCAAGGCTTTCGATGGCCCTCTTGACTCCGAAGCAGAAGCCGGTGGGCGAGGCGATCTCTATCTCTTTTTTCCGCTCCATCGGCTGCGCATCATCTCCCAAGGTGGCTTCTCGATTCCTTCTCGACCGCGTCGACTATGCTGCTCGTCGAGCGACCGTCCGTATCATACCATACTATTGGAGAAAATTTCCGAAACCACGTCATCTGTCTTCGAGAAAATGCCTTTGTCTGCCTAGCGTCGCTCAATGCCGCCTCCTCGCGCGTGCACCTGCCCCGCAGGAAGTCCACGATGTCCCTGTAGCCGAAACCGAGCATCGACGGGAACCGTTCGTCGTAGCCGTTCGAGAGCAACCACTCCACCTCCTCGACGAACCCGGAGTCGAACTGCTCGCGAACCCGCCGTTCGATTCCCTCGAAGAGAAGAGAGCGCTCGCGCGTCAAACCTATGTACAACACGTCGTACCTGTCCGGGGAGCCGATCTTCATCCTCTTGGACCAGGCCTCCTCGACAGTGTCCCCTGTAAGCTTGCAAATCTCCAGGGCCCGGACGACGCGCCTGACGTCGTTCTCGTGCAGCCTCGCCGCGCTCATGGGGTCCACCGTCCCGAGGAGGGAGTGCAGTGCTGCGGCACCGCGGGCGGAGGCCATCTCCTCCAGCTCCGCTCGCAACTCTCGGCTCTTCGGCAGATCCTCGGACAGCATGCCCCTGAAAAATGCCTCGAAGAAGAAAGGACTCCCGCCTGCCAGCAGGGGGATGCGCCCCCTGGCCAGAATTCGATCCACAGAATCCGCGCAGCCTGTCACGAAGTCGGCGGCCGAGTAGGGCTGGTCCGGATCGGCCACGTCTATCATGTGGTGGATCACCCTGCGCCTGGTCTCGACGGAAACTTTGTCAGTGCCCACGTCCAGGTACCTGTAAACCTGGCGCGAGTCCACCGAGATCACCTCCGCGCCGAGGCGCGTCGCCAGCTCGATGCTGACCGCGGTCTTTCCTACCGCGGTGGGGCCGACTATTGCCACGATCGGTATGCGTGCGGGCAGAGTCACAGGGTCACTCCCTTCCGAAGAACGAGGTCAGCTTTTTCAGCGGCATGGCCATGACGGTCGGCCTGCCGTGGGGGCACGTCCAAGGCTGCTCGCAGTCGTTCAATTCCCTCCATAGGGCGAGGCACTCGTCGCTCGACATGTCCTGGCCGAGCTTCACCGACCGACCGCAGGCGAGAGTGGCAAGCTTCTTCCAGAGAACGTCGGACAGAGAGATCCTAAGGTCCTCCGTCCACTCGGACAGTACCGAGCGAAGCAGTCGGACGGGGTCCTCGTCCATCACCCCCTGGAGGGAGGGGTACGCCGAGAGGCACAGCAGTCCGCCCTGTTCCTCGAACGCGAACCCAACGCCGCTCAGGGCCTCGACGTGCTCCCTGGCGGACATCGAGAACGACGGCGGCAAGGGGATCGGCACAGCGCAGCTCTGCACCGCGGGATTGCGGTCGGAGACAGCCCGAACCCGCTCGTAGTTGACCCTCTCGTGGGCCGCATGCGGGTCCATCAGCACCAGCGAGTCATGCGTCTCGAGCAGGACGTATCCCGACGACGTCAACCCGATGAAACGCGCGCCGTCGCCGCTCGAGCCGACCTCCGGGAGGCGGGCAGCCCGCGGCTCCACGGCCGAGGGGGGCAGCTCGGGCTCGGACGCGGCATCGAACGGCTCCGAGGCCACCCTGTTGAACAGGTCTTCCGGCTGAGCGAAGGATCCGTCGGGAACCCTCGGCCTGCCTCGGTCGAAGCCCGGCACCGGGCGGTATCCCCCCGGCTCGGAGCGGTATCCCCCCGCCGCGGCGGGCTCTATGGACGACGGCCTTCCGGACAGGATGAGCGCCGCCTGCTGCACAGCGTCGAACACCTCGCCGGGATATCGGAAGCGGACCTCCGCTTTCGCCGGATGGATGTTGGCGTCGAGCAGCGCGGGCGGGACGGTGAAGAAGAGTGCCCAGTTGCCGGTCATCGTCCTGGCCAGAGCGCCCGCCGCCCCTTTTATGAGGGAGTCGTTGACCACCCTGCCGTTGACGAAGGCCGACACCTGGCTCCTGGTCTTGCCAGGGAAGGGCATCCACCAGCACTCGAGCTTCAGGTTCGTGGTCGCGGTCTCGCACATCCTGAGCGAGCCTCCGCCTCGGGAATCCAGCCCCTCCCCGCCCCATATGCCGGCGAGAAGCGACTCTCTGTCGCCGTCGCCGAGGGAGGAGAAGACCGTCTTTCCGTCGCTCTTGCATGTAAACGAGATCGAAGGGTATGCGACCGCGAAGTCCCTCACCAATGCGAAGACACGCCTGGCCTCCGTGGCTGTGGTCTTCATGAACTTTCTGCGGGCCGGAAGCGTGAAGAACAGGTCCTCCACGGACACCCTCGTCCCAGGGCGCGCGGACGTCCTCTCATGCCGCGTCGTACCTCCGCCCTCGACCCGGATCATCCCTCCGTCCTCGTCCTCTCTTCTGCGCGACCGCAGCTCGAGGCGGCTCACCGCAGCTATGCTTGCGAGGGCCTCCCCGCGAAATCCGAGGGACATGAGAGCCTCCAGCTCCTCCACCGTGCTTATCTTGCTGGTGGCGTAGCGCGAGACCGCCAGCGGAAGCTCGTCGAACGAGATCCCGTCACCGTTGTCCTCGACGACAATTCGTATCTTGCCCCCCTCCGCCAGAGACACGGATATCTCGGTTGCGCCCGCATCGATGGCGTTCTCGACCGCCTCCTTGACGACGGAGGAGGGGCGCTCTATCACCTCTCCGGCTGCTATGCGGGAGTAGACGTCCTCCGACAGCGGCATGATCCTCAATGCGTCGCCTCCTTGCACTTCTCCACCAGCGAGTAGAGCAGTTCAAGAGCCCTGAACGGCGTGAGCGAGTCCGGCTGAAGGGCCGCGATCTCCTCGATGATCCCCGCGCGCTCGGGCGAGAAGAGTGTCAGCTGCCTCGCCGCCGGGGAACTGCTCTTTCTCGGCTTGGGCCGGGGGGCGCGGCAGCTTTCGTCCTTCTCGAAGCTCTGCAGAAGGTCGAAAGCCCTTCTGAGCACCGACCTCGGCAGACCCGCCAGACGTGCTACCTCGATCCCGTAGGACCTGTCGGCGCTCCCCCTGATCACCTGGTGCAGGAAGAACACACCGTCGGAATCCTCCTTGACCGCCATGGTGAGGTTCTCCACCTGTGGGAAGCGCTCCTCCAAACAGACCAGCTCGTGATAGTGCGTCGCGAAGAGCACCAGGGGCGAGCAGCCGCACCCGTCGCACAGATGCTCGAGCACCGACCAGGCTATGCTCATCCCGTCGTAGGTCGACGTGCCCCGCCCCACCTCGTCCAGGATCACCAGGCTCCTGTCTGTGACGTTGTTGAGGATGTTCGCAGTCTCCACCATCTCGACCATGAAGGTGCTCGCACCTCTCGCGAGGTCGTCCCTGGCCCCTATTCGCGTGAAAATGCGGTCTCGCACCCCCATGGAAGCGTGCTCGGCCGGGACGAAGCAGCCCGCCTGAGCCATGACCACGAGCAGCGCCGCAGTCCTGAGGTAGGTGGACTTGCCCGCCATGTTCGGGCCTGTGATGAGAGCGATCCTCCTCCCGTCGCCGTCGAGCGCGATCGAGTTCGGGACGAACGGAAGGTCGCCCAGGCACTCCTCCACCACGGGGTGGCGGGCATCCTTCACCGCCAGTTCGTTCCCCTCGTTCATCGCGGGCCTTGTGTACCCGCGCTCCGCCGACACCTCGGCGAAGGAGGCGAGCACGTCGAGAGCGGAGAGGGCGGCACCCAGGGACTGAAGGTCGCCCACCCTGTCGAGGGCGGCGGCTACCAGCCCGTCGTACAGGGTTTCTTCTCTGAGGGCTATCTCCGAGGAGGCGGACGCTATCCTCTCCTCCAGCTCCTTCATCTCCTCGGTAATGAAGCGCTCCGCGTTGACCAGCGTCTGCTTCCGGATGAACCAGTCCGGGATTTGCAGGTCGCCGGAGGCCAGTGCCGCCCTGCTCACCTCGAGGTAGTATCCGAACACCCTGTTGTACCCGGCCTTTATCCTCGAGATCCCCGTCATCGCGCGCACCCTGTCCACGTATTCGTCCATGGTCTCGGAGGCGCCCGATTCGACCCTTCGCCACCTGTCCAGCTCCGCGTCGTAGCCGTCGCGAATGATCCCGCCCTGTGCCTTCCCTCTGGGCAGGTCGTCCGCGAGCGCCGCGCTCAGCTCCTCCCCGAGCGCAGTGAAGTCCGCAAGCTCCCCGGTCCAGCGGTGGAGGGGGGTGCCCGCGCAGAGGGAGAGCAGCGAGGGGAGCAGCGACAGAGTGTCGCGTATGACGCCCAGATCCTTTGGGTTGCCGGTCCCGAGGCCGAGACGTGACGACGACCGTTCCACGTCTCGGCAACCGCCGAGCAGGTCGCGCAACGAACGTCTTCCCTCTCTGTTTGCCACCAGCCATTCGACCGCGTCCTGCCTGCGCTCGATGTCGCCCACGTCCACCAGAGGCCTGAGCAGCCACTCCGCCAGTGTGCGCCTCCCCATGGCCGACCTGCATCGGTTCAAAGTCCTGAACAGAGTCGGCGAGCCCTCCTCGCGTCCGCCTCCGCCGGCGATCAGCTCCAGGTTCAAGGCGGTCGGGAGGTCTATATACATGTAGTTGCTTGACCTCAAGGGGTGAGCATGCTTGACGTAGCCAGCGGCCGTGAACTGGGTCTCCGACAGGTACTCCAGCGCGGCGGCCGCGGCCCCGGCAGCCGGGGAGTCGTCCTCTAGCCCGAAAGAGGCCAGGGTGGTAGCCCCCCAGAGCTGAAGAAGACGCCTGGTCCCAAGGGCAGGGTTGAAGAACTCGTCCTCCCTAGGCACCGCGAAGTAGTCGGTCGCCTGCGGGGCCCACTCCGACGGGTTCAGCCCCGCGGGGTGGATCAGCTCCCCGGGCGCGAAAGAACCCAGGATCGCGCCAGCCTCGGCCCTCGACAAGACCCCCGCCTCAAGGCGGCCGGTCTCCACCGACAGGAGGGCCACGGCCAGGTCCTCTCCCGATCGGCAGATCGCCGCCAGCCTGCCCCCCGACCCCGCCTCCTCGGGCACGAAGGTGCCGGGGGTCACCACCCGCACCACCCTTCTCTCCACCAGGCCCCTGCCGCCCGGCTCCGTGACCTGCTCGCAGATGGCGACCTTGAACTTGGCGCGGACCAGCCTGGCCAGGTAGCCGTTCACCGAGTGCCACGGTACCCCCGCCATCGGGACGCTCTTCTCCGCGTCCCTCGCTGTGAGGGTGATGTCCAGGATGGCCGAGGCCTTGACGGCGTCGTCGAAGAACATCTCGTAGAAATCTCCCATCCGGAAGAACAGGATGCAGTCCGGGTAGCGGTCCTTCCACTCGAAGTACTGGGCAAGCATCGGGGTCAGCCTGGCGTCCTCGGGCCTCGACGAGGCGGATGCAGGGCGGTTCGTCGCGCTCTTCGCCAATGTCGTCTCCGATAGCTCCGTGCCGCTCATGGCGCGCGCGATTCCCCTTCGCGGTCAAGCCAGCTCTGGAGGATGACAGCGGCCGCCACCATGTCCACCTTCTTCTTCCTGTCCCTCCGCGAGACATCCCCTTCGATCAGGGCCCTGGTCGCTATCGTGGTGGAGAAGCGCTCATCGTGCAGGACGACATTGACCGACGGGTAGCGCTCCGCGAGCACGCCCGACAGATCCTCCACCCTCCTTGCCTCCGGCCCCCTGTCGCCTCCGGTGCGTATCGGCACCCCCAGCAGCAGCACCTCAGGGTCGTACTCGCGGATCAATGAGTCCAGCTCCCCCATCCAGTCCGAGTCGGCCCGCAGAACTGCGATCCCCCGGGCGAACATCCCCAGGGGATCGCTGACCGCTACACCAATTCGGACTGATCCGATATCGAGGGCCAGCGCCCGTCTCCTCATTCGCCGGCCTTTCCGCCCGCGGCCTGCCTCTCCACAATGTCGGGCAGGGCCTTGAAGAAGTCCTCCAGCGCGGAGATGTTCTTTCCGCCCCCCTGGGCCATCGCGGGCCTTCCACCGCCCCCGCCCCCGAGGATGGCGGATCCCTCCTTGACTATCCCTCCAGCCGATACTTTCTTCTCAAGGGCCGTCTTGTCGGCCATCGCGATGATGGTCGCATTCCCGTCCGCGACGGAGGCCAGCACCACGACCGCCCCCTCGTCGGCTCCCTCTGCGACGGCTCCTTCCCTGCGCTGCCCCCTGTTGAGCAGCCTGTCGCCCATCTCGCGCAAAGTCTCGGCATCCACGTTGTCAAAGCGCGCGAACATCACCTTGAGCCCCTTGACCGAGGCGCGGCGAATCGAGCTCTCGAGCCTGCTGCTCAGCGTTTTTATCTTCATCTCCTCCATGGCGCGGGACAGCGACTTCACCTCGCCCAGGAGGTTCTCCACCTTCTCCTGCACGTTCGATTCGTCGGAGGAGAGTATCCCGGCCAGAGCCGCCAGGGTCTTCCACGAGCGCTGGAAGGCCCGCAAGGCCTCCATGCCGGTGACAGCGATTATCCTGCGGGTACCCGAGCCGATGCTCTCTTCCTTCAGGATCTTGAACACCCCGATCTCGCCGGTGGAGTTCACGTGCAGCCCCCCGCACAGCTCCGCGGAGAAGCCGGGGACCTTCACCACCCGCACGACGTCGCCGTACTTCTCTTCGAACAGCGCCTTCGCACCCTCGGCGCGAGCATGCTCCATGTCGGTCTCCGTGATCTCCAGGCTCTCGTTGGCGAGTATGCGATGGTTGACCTCGCGCTCAACCTCGTCGATCTGCTCCCTGGTCATGGGCTCGAAGTGAGTGAAATCGAAGCGGAGGCCCCTTTCCCCGACCAGTGAACCGGACTGGCGCACGTGTCCGCCCAGCACCCGTGACAGTGATTCGTGCAGCAGGTGGGTCGCGGTGTGGTTGCGGCGGATGGAGCGAAGCCTCTCTGCGTTCACGCAGGCGTGCACGGAGGCACCGACCTCGAGCGTCCCCTCCGCAACCCTGATCATGTGAACCGTCAATCCCTTGCCGCGGGTCACCGTGTCGAGGACCTCGACCTTGAAGCCGTCTCCGCTGAGCATCCCGGTGTCCCCTACCTGGCCGCCCTTCTCCGCGTAGAACGGGGTTCGGTCGAGCACCGCCTCTCCCCTCTCCCCGGACTGGATCGAGTCCACCCGGGCTCCGTCCACTATCAGCGCCTCCACGACGGACAGAGACGAACAGTCCGAGTAGCCGACGAACTCCGTGTCCCCGAGCTCCTCGTTCAGCTCGTTGTACACGTCTCCTGTCATCTCGCTCCTCTTCTGCTTGCTCGACGCCCTGGCCCGCTCCCGCTGGGCTTTCATCTGCACGTCGAATTCCGGGCGGTTCATCGTGAATCCGTTCTCCTGGACCATCTCGTCCGTGAGCTCCGGTGGAAACCCGTAGGTGTCGTACAGCTCGAAGGCGACCTCCCCCGACAGAACGCTCCCGCCCGAGGCACGCAGGCGGGACATCTCTGACTCCAGCAGCTCCGTCCCCTGCTGCAGGGTACGCCCGAAGCGCTTCTCCTCAACGTTGATAATCTGCTCGACCATCAGACGGTTGTCCACTATCTCCCTGTACGGGTCTCCCATCAGGCTTATCACGTCGGGTATGAAATCTACCAGGAAGGGGCGCTCGACCCCCAGCAGGCGTCCGAAGCGGGCGGCGCGGCGAAGCAGCCTGCGCAGCACGTATCCGCGGCCGTCGTTGGACGGGAGTATTCCGTCAGCGATCATGAACACCACCGAGCGGACGTGGTCCGCGATGACCCTTGCCGCGAGGTCGTTCTTGGAGCTGTCGCCGTATCTTATTCCGCCGAGCGCGCAGGCCCTGTCGATCAGCGGACGGAACAGATCCGTCTCGAAGTCGGTGCGGACCCTCTGCACCACGGAGGCGAGGCGCTCCAGCCCCATTCCGGTGTCTATGTTCTTCTTCGGCAGCGGGACAAGCGTCCCGTCCTTCTGCAGGTCGAACTGGGTGAAGACCAGGTTCCAGATCTCGAGGTACCTGTCGCAGCTGCACCCGACCGCGCAATCCGGCCTCCCGCAGGAGAACTCGGGTCCCTGGTCGTACATGATCTCCGAGCAAGGCCCGCACGGCCCCTGGGTACCCATGAACCAGAAGTTGGCGTCCTTGTCGAAGCGGGAGATCCTGTCGTCGGGGAGCCCCACCTCCCTGTGCCACACATCGTAGGCCTCCTCGTCGTCGAGGTAGATGGTGGCGTGCATGCGCTCCGGCTCCAGGCCAGCGACCTCCGTGAGGAACTCCCACGCCCAGGTTATCGCCTCCCTCTTGAAATAGTCCCCCCAGGCGAAGTTTCCGAGCATCTCGAAGAAGGTGTGGTGGCGGGCCGTATGCCCGACGTTCTCTATGTCGTTGGTCCGGACGCACTTCTGGGCAGTCACCGCCCTGGGCGACTCGGGCGTCCGTATCCCCAGGTAGTAGGGTTTGAAGGGCACCATCCCGGCGATGGTGAAGAGCAGCGAAGGATCGTCGGGAATCAGCGAGAAGCTGGGGACGTGCCTGCTCCCCTTGGACACCCAGAAGTCAATGAACAAGGAACGTAAATCTCTGCCCGATCTCCACTGCATTATTCTCTCTTCCTCCCCTATGAGAGCAGGTCCGCCCTGATACCGGCGGCCCGTTCGATAATCTCGTCTCGGTCAAGACGCGGAAATTGCCCGTCGCGATACACCCATCTGCCGGCCACCATCGTGCCCCTGACGTCGGCGGACGATCCGGCGTAGACGATGAACAGCGCCGCGTTGTCCTCGTCGATCCCCAGATAGTGAGGCCCGTCGAGGTCCACCAGCACCAGGTCGGCCGCCCACCCCTCCCGGAGAAGGCCGTTCTTCTCGAAACCAAGGCCCGCCGCCCCCTCGTACGTCGCCATGCGAAGCGCGTCGCGAGCCGACAGGGCCGTCGGGTCCTTCTGTATCCCCTTGTGAAGCAGCGCAGCGCAGCGCATCTCCCCCCACATGTCAAGGCGGTTGTTGCTTGCGGCTCCGTCCGTGCCCAGCGCGATCTTGCCGGTCCTCGCCGCCAGGCCCGTCAGATCCATGACGCCGCTGCCGAGCTTCAGGTTGCTGTTCGGGTTGTGGGCGATAGTGATCCTGGAGAAGTCCGCCGCCCCGACCACCTCCGGGTCCAGCCACACGCAGTGCGCCAGTATCGCGTAGGGGACGTCGAGCAGCCCGCTGGACTCCAGGTACTCGCCGACCGACATCTTGAGCTCGTCCCTGAGGTAGGACAGCTCCCACTCCGCCTCTAGAAAGTGAAAGTGCACCCCCAGCGACCGCTTTGCGGCCGCTTCGCAGATCTTGCGCATCGCCGCCGGGGGCACGGTATAGGGCGCGTGCGGCCCCAGTTGCACGGAGACCATGTCCCTGTGGTCCCGCCACGTCTCCGCGAGCTGAATCCCCTCCCTCAGCTTGCCCTCGTCGTCACCGACTATGCCGCGGCATGCCGCGCAGCGCACCCCCGCCTCCAGCGCTGCCTTGACCACACCGTCCATCTCGAAGTACATGTCGGCGAACGCCGTCGTCCCGTTGGCTGCCATCTCCAGCAGGGCCGCCTTAGTCCCCCAGTGGATGTACTCCGGGGTCAACCTGGCCTCAGCGGGCCAGATCTTGTCCTCCAGCCACTCCTTGAGGGGCGCCTCCTCGCCTATGCCGCGAAGCAGGCACATGGCCGCATGGGTGTGGGCGTTGACGAAACCAGGGATTAGCGCCATGCGCCTCCTCCCCTCGACGACCTCGTCGCCAGGAAGGGCGGCAAGCTTGTCCGCCACGGCGGATATTCGCCCGTCCTCCACCCTGACGGAGCAGAACCTCCCGCGCTGCATGTCTCCATCTACTGCGAGCACATCCTTGAACAGAACCGCCATCCTACTCCACCCAGCTCTTCATGTACTCCGTCTGCTCCGGGGTCATCCTGTCCAGCCTGATCCCGAGCGAGTCCAGCTTGACCTCCATTACCGCCCTGTCTATCTCGGCCGGCACGTCGTATATGCCGGGCTTCATCGTGTGCCTGGACATGTAGATCGAGGATTCGAGCTGCAGGGCGAAGCTCAGGTCCATTATCTCGACCGGGTGACCGTCCGCGCAGGCCAGGTTGACCAGCCGCCCCTCGCCCAGCAGGTGAAGCCTGCGGCCGTCCTTCATCGCGTAGGTCTGGACGCCCGGCCGGGACTCCTCCACCGAGACCGCCAGCCTAGCCAGGTCCTTCTTGCAGATCTCGACGTCGAAGTGCCCCGCGTTCCCGAGCAGCACCCCGTCCTTCATCATCTCGAAGTGCTCGCCGCGGATCACCCGAGTGTTGCCCGTCAGCGTCAGGAATATATCGCCCCTGCGCGCCGCCTCGCCCATGCCTGTCACCTCGTAGCCGTCCATCAGGGCCTCGAACGCCCGGTGCGGATCAATCTCGACGACTATCACCTTCGCGCCCATGGCCGACGCCCGCATCGCCACGCCGCGCCCGCACCAGCCGTAGCCGACTATGACGACGGTCTTTCCCGCCACCAGCAAGTTGGTCGTCCTCATCAGGCCGTCCATGACAGACTGCCCCGTGCCGTAGCGGTTGTCGAACAGGTACTTGCTGTGGGCGTCGTTCACGGAGATCATCGGAAACGCCAGCACCCCCTGCGCGGCCATCGACCGGAGTCGCTTGACGCCCGACGTGGTCTCCTCGCAGCCTCCCCGCACACCGGGGAGCAGGTGCTTCATCTCGGTGTGAAGCAGGGCGCAAAGGTCGGCCCCGTCGTCAACCACGACGTCAGGCCCTGCGGATAGAGCGGCCCGAGCGTTCTCGAAGTACTCGTCGGTCGTCATCCCGTTCCTGCTGAACACCGCGACCCCGTTCTTCACCAATCCGGCGCAGACGTCGTCCTGGGTGGAGAGCGGGTTGCTGCCCGCCGCGACCACCCTCGCGCCCAGGTCCTTCATCAGGATGAGCAGGCAGGCAGTCTTGGCCTCGAGGTGAAGACAGGCCGAGATGGTCAAGCCGTCGAGAGGGCGCTCCTTTGCGTACTTCTCCCGGAGCCTGTTGAGCACGGGCATGTACTGTCTAGCCCATTCGATCTTCTTCTCGCCGGACGGGGCGAGAGATATGTCAGCGATCCTGTAGTCCATTTGCACTAAACCTCCTGTCGGGATAACAACGACGCGATGCCCTCCCCGAAGGGGGGAAGGATCACGCCCTTCTCGGTGATGATCGCGGTGATCAAAGAGGCCCCGGTGACGTCGAACGCCGGGTTCCAGATGGAATAGTAATCCGGCAGCATCCCGCCCGAAGGCAGCCTTCGCACCTCGTCGGCGGAGCGCTCCTCGATGGGGATGGCGTCGCCCGACGTCAGCGACCGGTCGAAGGTGCTCAGCGGCGCGGCCACGTAGAATGGGATGCCGAAGTGACTGGCCAGCACCGCGTGAGTGCACGTGCCTATCTTGTTGGCGGTGTCTCCGTTGGCCGCTATCCTGTCCGCCCCGACAATGACGGCGTCCAGCCTGCCGGAGCTCATGAGGCTGGCGGACATGGAGTCGCACACCAGTGTCGTGTCTATACCGTCCTGCACCAGCTCCCATACCGTAAGCCTGGCCCCCTGCAGCAGCGGCCTGGTCTCGCAGGCGTACACTTTGACCCTCTTCCCGGCGTCTCTCGCGGAGCGGACGATCCCGAGCGCCGTGCCGTGCCCCCCGGTGGCGAGGGCCCCCGCGTTGCAGTGTGTCAGCACCCGGCAGTCGTCGGGCAGCAGATCCGCCCCTGCCCTGCCCAGCGAGATATTGCCCTCCCGGTCCTCCTCGTGAATGGCCGCGGCCTCGCCTAGTACCGCATCGAACAGCCCGGAGTCCGGGACCGTCTCCATGCGTTCCCTCACTCGCCGCAACGCCCAGAACAGGTTGACCGCGGTCGGCCTGGTCAATGCGAGCCTGTCGCACGCCGCCACGGCTTGCGACCGCCCTGTTCGCGCCTCAAGGGCCACCCCGTAGGCGGCGGCTATCCCGATCGCGGGAGCGCCGCGCACCGCAAGGGTCTTTATGGCGACCGCCACATCCTCGGCGCGTTCGCAGTCGATGAACTCGACCGAGGTCGGCAGGCTTCTCTGGTCGAGCAGACGAAGATGCCCCTCGACCCAGGAAATAGCCGGAGGAAGCATCACATCACCCTGGACGAGGTGACGGAAGCTCCGGCCTCCCCGTCCTTGAACCGCAGGCGCAGCATGTCCCTCTCCCGCAGTTCTGCCGCGCTCAAAACCGGGACCCCGTCCTTCTCGCACATGATGTACCCCCTGCCCATCGCCCTCAGGGGCGACAGCCCGTCCAGCGAGGCGGCGCACTCGGCCAGCCTCTCCCTGGCCACCGACATAGCGCGGTCCGCCGAGGAGACCAGCTTCGTCGAGAAAAGTCGAAGGGTGGAATCCGCCCCGGACATCCCCCTCTCAACCGACCTGGCCGCCCTCGACAGCATCGAGTCGATCGATCGCTGCGACCTCGAAAGCACCAGCTCCAGCGCGGACCTCGCGGACGCCGACCTGTGATCCAGCAGGCGCAACAGGGCCCGCCTGTCGGGAAAAACCCGCTCGGCCGCAGCCGAGGGAGTCGGCGCATACTGATCGGCGGCCAGGTCCGCCAGGGTCTCGTCTATCTCGTGCCCAACGCCGGTTACGATGGGGACCGGCGAGGAGCGCACCCCTCTGACCACCCTCTCGTCATCAAACGGGGAAAGATCGTCGCGACTGCCCCCGCCACGCACCAGCATGGCGCAGTCGAGACCCCTTACCATGCCGAGCCGCGCGAGCGCGGACGCTATCGATTCCGGGGCCTCGTACCCCTGCACCACCGCCGGTATGATGACTATCTCGCAGGACGGCAGCCTTCGGGAGGCTACAGCGAGGACGTCCCTGAGCGCCGCTCCCGTCGTCGATGTAACCACGGCCACCCTCTCAGGGTAGGCCGGAAGAGGGCGCTTTAAAGCCGGGGAGAAAAGGCCCTCCGCCTCCAGCCGCGCCATCAGCTCCAGCCTCGCTCGGTCGGCCGCTCCTTTGCCCAGCGGGATGAGCCGCCTGACCACCAACTGGTAGGCACCCCTGGGCGCGTATACAGTCACGGCCCCCTCCGCCAGCACCTCGTCCCCGTTCTGAGGCCACTTCGGCACGTAGGAGGCGTAGTTCTTGAACAGCGCGCATGAGATCCTGCTCTCCGCTCCGAGGAGTGTGAAGTATACGTGCCCGCTGGAGTGCCTTTTAAGCTCGCTCAGCTCTCCGCGCACTCCCACCGACTGCATGACGGGATCCCTCAGGAAGAAGGACGCTATGAGGGCGGATACCTCGTCAACTGTCAGGGTCTTCGGCGTGGCTCTCGTAGCCATGCGAATCACCGCCCTCCGCCGGATCGCTCCCCGGGAAATTTCGGACTATACGCCCCAGCGCTCCATTGACGAACTTTCCCGAATCATCGGTGCCGAACACTTTCGCGAGCTCCACCGCCTCCGAGATTGCAACCGGCACTGGGGCAAGCTTGCCAAGGATACACTCGAACAGGCACATTCTAAGGGCAGCCCTGTCCACAGCCACCATCCGCTCCGGCCGCCAGCCCGTCACATGCTCGCGAATGAGGTCGTCGATCTCCTGGCGCCTGCCCCAAGCGCCACTGGTTAGCTCCCTCGCGTACTGCTCGATATCCGGGTCCTCGTCGTCGAAAAATAGTTCGAACGCCTGCTCCGGGGTCTGACTCTCCCGCAGGTCAAGCGCATAAAGCATTTGAAGCGCCATCTCTCGGGAACGATGACGCTTCTGCGTAAAAACACCTCGGCTCACCGCCCTACCTCCCAGCCATGCTCCTGAGCTTTTTAATCAACTCCGAGCCCTTTTCGGATCTGAGGAACATCACGGCAGCGAAGAAGGCTCCGCCCCAGAAAAGGCTCCAGATCAACGCGGACAGCCCCTCCTTCAGGAGCAGGGTAAAAAGCGCAAATGCTACAGCCCACACGAAGGGCTGTTTGAAGAATAAAACCAGGTCCTCGTTGCTGCCCGTGGGTTTCCCGTTTATCTCAACCCAGGAGACCCGCACGGAGAATCCCATCCTGGAGAGGTCTTCCCTGAGCCTCGACTCAAGCCCTGACATCCGATCCGGCTCCAGTGACTTTGGCGCGGCAACGACAAGGAACAACGTGCCGTCCGCGGCGGACAGGGTGGCCTGCGTGCATCTGAACGGCTTTTCGAAATAGGAGTTGACGAACTCGCAGATACCCTCCTGAGAGACGAGCAGGCCGCCCAGAGTCGTTTTTTTCCAAAACAGATACACTCGCATCACCCCTGTTCAAGGTTCGTGGACAACCAGAGTCCGGACGGACGACCGAGGGCAAGTGTCAGAGCTGCTCAACTCCGGGCTGGATGGACTTCTCGGGCTCCACCGCCTGTTCGGCGACCTTGGAATCCTCCTCGACCGGCGCGTCGGCGGGTGCGGCCTGCTTCTCCTTGAAGTATATCCCCTGGACGTTGACGTTGACCGCCTTTACCTTGTAGCCGGTGTACTCCTCTATATTCTTCTTTATCATCTCCTGGACGTCCCAGGCAAGATCGGGGATCCTCAGGCCGAACTTGACCATGATATACACGTCTACAGTGGCCACCGGCTGTATTCCGTCCTCGAGGACCACTCTTACGCCCTCGCTGGCCTTCCTGCCGATCCCGAGCTTGGAGGCTATGCCGGGGCTGGCCGGCTGGACTCCCTCGATTGTCGAGAGCGTCTTCTTGGCCAGCTCGGAGATCACCTCGTCGCTGATGTGCACGGTACCGGATACAAGGCCCTCGGGCCCCGAGTCCGCCTCTCCGGCTCCGCTCAAAACACCCTCGTACTCGGACTCCTCCTCGAAAGCCTCGGACTCCAGATTTGTCTTAAACTCTTCCATGTTTATGGGCCTCCTTTCCAGTTTACTCAGTCGCGGGACAGGGTTCTACTCCTCGGCCGGCTGGGGGAAGGACTCGCCGCACCCCGGGCACTCCAGGGGCTCGTCCTCCTCGTACTCATCCGGCTGGTAGTAGAACACGTAGCCGCACTTCGGGCAGGTGACGGAAACGTAGCTTTCGTCGAAATCGCCCTCGTTCAGCTCCTGTTCATAGTCCGGCTCGTCGTCCGAGTCGAAGTCGTCGTCCTCGTCCGTCAGCTCGGCGACTTTCTTCTCCAGGGTATCAAGGTCCTCGTCCAGCAGGGCACAGTCGTCCGCGAGATCCTCGTACAGCTCGCGCTGGTCGTTGATCATCTCCTCCTGCTCCGCGATGTCCAGAGAGAGCGCCTCAAGTGCCTCAACAACAGCCCCGAAAATCTTTCCCAGTCCTTCGTTCTCGGCAGGGCCAACCCCGTCGAGCAAACCCTTGAGATAGGCAATTTTTTCCCGAGCGCTCATCTCGTCAACCTCCCTGTTTTATTTTTTCGCCCGTTCCAGATACTGGCCCGAGCGAGTGTCGACGACGATCACGTCGTCCACATTCACGAATATCGGGACGGTGACGGTAATCCCCGTCTCCAGCACGGCCGGTTTGCCGCCGCCGGACACCGTATCCCCCTTGAAGCTAGGGGGTGTGTCGACAACCTTCAGCTCCACGCTCTTCGGCAACTCGATCCCCATGATTCTTCCCTCGTGGAATTCGATCTGCACCTCAAGGTCGTCGACCAGGTAGTCGGCAACGCTACCTAGAATGTCCCCCGGGATGTGGAGCTGCTCATAGGATGAAAGATCCATGAAAACGTAGTCGTCTCCATCCTTGTAACTGTACTGTGCCGGCTTTTCGTCGAAGATCACGCGCTCGAAGCGCTCTCCGGACCGAAACGAGTTCTCGATGATCGACCCGGTGTCCAGGTTCTTCATCTTGGTGCGGACGGTCGCCCCGCCCCGCCCCATCTTGTGGTGCTGGAAGTCTATTACCTCCCAGATACCATCCTGCCACATGATCTTCATCCCGGAGTAGAAATCCGACGTGTCGACAACCTGCGCCATAAGACCATACCTCCCAAAGACGGTTCAAATCCAACAGTGAAATCCGCCGCGACCTACCCGCAAATAATATCACACCCAGGGCCGGGAGTGCAGACAGGAACCCCCTATTTCAGTATAAACTGCTCGACCGGGGCGTCCGGGGTCGTGAGGATGTACGGAATGACGATCATCGCGACCTCCGACTTGTCTCGCACGTCCTTTCTGTACTTGAACAGCTCTCCCAGCAGAGGGATGTTGCTGAGGACCGGCACGCGGCCCCGCTCCGTCCGTTTCACGTCCTTGTGCAGCCCGCCGACAACGAACGGCTCTCCGTCGCGCACCCGGATCATGGTGGTCACCTCGCGGTTCGACGTCTGGGGAAACTCCTCCCCGGCCTGCCCCTTGTAGGTGCCTATAATCTCGCCCGTCTGGATCTTGAGCTCCACCGTCACCATCTTGTCCCTGCCGATGGTGGGAGTGAACTCCAGGATCGGGCCGACCTCCTTCTCGCTCCAGGTCGGATTCCCCGCTTGGTCGCGCTCGGAGATGTAGGGGTAGTTCTCCACCAGCTTGATTGTAGCCTTCTTACCGTCGAGGGTGATGATCGAAGGGTCCGCCAGGACCTTCCCCTTGTTCGCGGTCACTATCGCGTTCAGGCCGAAGTCAAGCATCTTCGTGAGGTCGCCCGCGACAATCTTCTCGAGGCCGTCGTCTATGCCTGGCGCCGGCCTGTCCTCGCCAGGTTTGTAAGATCCAGGCTGGTCGGCGTAGACATACCCTAGGTTGAACCCTCCCGAGCTGTAGTTCAGCCACCACTGGTTGTAGACCGCGTCGATTATCGTCTCGAGCTGGTCCCGCCCCGCATCCGTAACCTCTATGATGCGCGCCTGCAGCATCACCTGCCGCCCTGGGTGGTCGACCTCCTGAAGCACCCTCTCAACGTAGGGGAAGCGCTCCGGCGAGCTGGTCACGTAGAGAGTCCTGAGCCTCTCGTCGAGGATTATGTTCGTCACCCCCGCCAGCCCCTGCACCAGGCCTCCGACAGCCTTCAAGTCAGCGTAGGCTATCTTGAAAGCGCGGGTGGACTGCTTGCCGGTCGTCTTGGCTATGCTGTCGGGCGCGCCGACTATGATCGTCCTGCCCATGATGGCGTACCCCATGTCGTACATGCGCAGGATATAACCGAGCGCCTCGTTCAGCGGCACGCTCTTGAGCGACATCGTCACAAGGGTGTTCGGGACCGACGGATCCGCGACTATGTTCATGCTAACGTAGTCTCCCAGCATCCTGAACACGTCGCGCAGCTCCACGTCGCGAAGGTCGAGCGTCACCGGAGTGGTGCGCGTGAAGGGGTCGTTGTAGTCGGTCGGAGGAACCGGCTTCGGCGTCCTTAGCGCGGGCTCCTCCCGCTCCCTCGCGGCGTGGCCCGAGGCGTCGAATCGAAGGTTGTACCGGTTGGCGGGCACCACCCCCTCGATGTCCTTGAGGACCAGCGGGCCGTTTATGCTCACCGTGAAGACCACGGCGTCTCCCGCCTGCTCCGCCGCCACCCGCTGCACCAGCGGAAGGTCGTACTGCTTTCCCCAACTGCCAGAGGCGAGGTAAGCGGGCTTCACGGTGAATACAAGAGTATCAGGGTCGTTGCGGGTGATCTCCGGGCGCGGGAGCGACGCTCCAACGAGCTGCATCACCAGCCCGTAGGAGCCAAGCTGCTGAATCGTCAACCCCCCGATGGGGGGAAGAAGCTTCAGCGCCGCCTCGTCCAGCGGGGCGGGAGTGGCGGCGAACGCCCGGTTCAAACCAGGGGCCGGGCAACCCAACAGCAGAGCGAGCAACGCAAGGACAAAAACGAACCCAATCGGTCTCCTCATTCTAGAATCCCCCTTAAAAACCAGGCGTGATGTCGATGTTTTTGCCCGCCCAGCGGACGGTCACTTTTTCGGGCGTTATCTTCGCTATCCGCCCCTTCTTGTCCAGGAACATGTAGCCCGTCTTCACTATAACTCCGTTGCCAACCCCGTTTATGTCCATGATGGCGATAGCCTCGTTGCCGACCACCATTATAGCCCGGACGAACATGATCGGGGGGAGAAGCTCCTCGACGATGGGCTCCACCAATGGAGCCTCGACCTGCGCCCCGCCCGCGGCGGACTTTCCGGCCCTGCGGGAGACCTCGAACGGCCTCCTGTTCTTGTCCGTCACCGAGGCTACCACCCCGGAGCTGCCCTGGCGAGCCTCGACCGTGCCTCGGAATGCCTCTATTATCCCGTCCAGCCTCTCCTCGTCCAGGCGGGACTGGCTGGGAGGGGGATCGACGAACACGGCCTCCTCTACGGAGAGGTCGGCGACCATCTTGAAACACCAGCCGGAGAATACCGCGCCTCCCAGGAATAGCAGGAAGAGCAGCGCGCGCGGCATTCGGAAGGCGCCTTCGCCCTCCGTCAAATTCTTCCAAAAGGAGCCGTTGACCGCGGAATCCGCCATGAAGATCACCTACCTCTTGATTACGGACTCGACGATCGCCACGCCGCCGGCAGCGCCGCCATCGATCGATTCCAGCCTGAGGGAAGCCAGCCTAAGCGCAACCTTCAGGTTGCGCCAGTCCGACAGGGTGCGCACGAACGAGTAATAAGGCCCCTGGAAGTCCACCTGGACCGCCTCCCTTTCCGCCGGGCTCTTGGCAGGCTTGACCACGTTGCTGCGAACACCGTTGTCGGTAAGCTTTTGCTGAACCCATGAGTAGAAGTCCACATCGTTCTCCGGAAGCTGAACCTGGTACCTCTCAAGCCGCGATATGGCCCTCTTGAAAACCTCTATCTGGCGGACCTTCTCCGCCATCTGGAGCTCGAGCTGCATCTTCTGCTTGAGCATGCTCCTCTCGGTCGCACGAAGCTCCTGGATCTGCTTTAGCAGATAATAAGAGCCACTGATGATCCCCACGGACACGACGAATAGAAGAAGAAATAAAACCGCATCTTTCCTGTTCATGATCAATCAGCCTCCCCTGTCGAAGGAACGGGTTCGGCGGGCGGGATCGTGGAGGCGAAGTCCCTTATGGAGCAGGCCAGCGAAAAGTCGACAAGCGACTGGCCGTCCTTAACCACTCGCGAGGTCACCGGAAAGTCCACCGCCGCAACGAGCGGGGAGTCCAGCAACCCCTTGCCGAACTCGACCACGTCGTCCTCCTTGAACGCGGAACCCTGGAGCGATACCTTCCCAGGGAGCATCGACGCGGTCTTCACCCAAACCCCGAGGGGGAGGGCCCCCTCCATGGCCTGCAGGAACTCCAGCGCCGGCAGCTCGTCCTGCAACAGCTTCAGCGCGGAGACGTACATGGCCTCCTCCTCGGCAAGACGCGCCAGCTCACCCGCAAGCCGGGCGTTCTGCGCGCGCTGCACAAGAAGGGTCTCCTCTAGGAACGCCACGCCCTCCTGCAGCGACCTGAAAAGCCAGAAAGAACGGCCGAGAGTCGCCCCGCCGATCAGCAGGAAGGAGAGCAACAGCAACGTCATCAGAAGCCCCGCGAAATTTATCCGCTTCTTGCCCTGTTCGATCAGCGAACGGGGCCTGAGGTCCAGCGCCACCTTCATAGCAGTTCACGCACGGCCAAACCCACGGCCGTCTCCCATCCCGACAGATCGTCGCGGGGAGGGCGAATGCCCCAGGAGCCCCACGGATCCGCCAGAGTCACCTTGAGTCCGCTCGTCTCCGCTATCACGTCCCTTAGCTCTGCCTCTTCCGAGTACGCTCCCCCGAGGACCACGTGGTCCATCTGCAGGTCGCGGTACTGGTTTCGCGCGAAGGTCAGGGTGTTCGAGATCTCCCTTACCAGCGGGGAGTAGTCCGCCTTTCCGTCCTCCCCCTCTCCAAGCTCCACCAGCGAGGTCCTGTACAGGACCCCGTTGTCCCTGTAGCCGAGGACGAGTTGGCAGATGCCTTCCTCCGCGAACACAGCCAGGTATCCGTTCGGGAAGGAGAGCGTGGGCCCCAGCACTGCCCGGAACATGGCCACGTTCTCAGGTTCTATCGTGGACAGAGGCAGCTTCGCCGTATCGGCCAGCCTCGTAAGCGACTCGATAGTCCGCAGCTTGCAGGCCGCCACCAGCAGGGACATATTCCCAGCCTCCGGTGCGGACGGGTTCTCAATCATGGCTATGTCCACCGCCGCGTCCGAGAATGCGTAGGGGAAGTACTTCTCGAAGTCCCACTGCAACGCCTCGCGCGCGTCCTCGAGGGGCAGCTCCGGCATCTCGATGACGCGTATGAGCACGTCGCGGGACGGTATCGACATGGCGACGGGGGCCTTGAAACCCCCGATGCTCGACCCAAGAGCCTGAAGCGGTGCAAGCAATTCCCCGGCGTCGGCCAGCGAGTTCTTCCTGACCCCCCTTCCGCCGGACGGGGTGGAGATCTTCCTGGCCACCCGCATCTTCGACGGATCGCCGTCGAGCTCGATGTACTTCAGATCGTTATCGTGAAGCGCCAAGCCGGCCCTGTTACGTTTTTTCTTGAAGAGCGCCGATGCGGCGGCCATACGCGCATTCCCCCCCTAGACTCAAATTTTGATACAATCATACACCAAAATCAGCGGCTTCTCCAGTAAAGCAACTCCCCAGTGGTCCTATCGGTTGGAATATCTTCGTCTAGTGACGAATACGCGACAGGCCACAAGGTGCCGTCTGGCAGTATCACCGTGAAGGCGTATTTCCCCCGCCCTCCGTCCTTGGACTCTGGCGCTGCGTGTATGGCGAAGCCAGGGACCTTCATGTTGTCGTATTGCTTGTACTTTTTTTCTGTCTCAGTAGTCGGGTTCCAAGCGCTTTTTCCCGTAACAGAATTTAGTATGTAGAAGCGAGTGTTGCCATTGTCGGAGCAGACATCCTCATCGGGGATGAAAGTGGTGAACATGACGAGTCCGCCGTAGTAAACGGGCGGGGAGGCCATTCTTTCGCGGCCTGCCAATTCCAGGTACCATCCTTTCTTCCCCGGGTTCAGGCTCGCATCAAGCTTGTCCCCTCCGTTACCCGGTTCAAGCTTGAGGAGGTCGTCCTTAACCTTGAGCGGAGAGCCCTTCTGAACATCGGTGACGTTAGCTGCGGCGAAATAGTTTACGTCCCCAGTGGAGTTTGCTACATGTCCGGTCACATCACCAGTGCCTGCGAAGACCCAGGTTTCATATTTTCGAAGGAAGGCCGTGGAGAGGGACCGCGATATGCCGGAGTTCTTCGCAGGGAACTCCAACACGGAGTACAAATCCCAGTCCCCCGATTTCCAGCCGGAAAGGTCCCCAATGTGCACCTTTCCGGACATGTCTCCCGCCAAGAATTTTCTTACTTCCTTGTAGTGTTGTTCCGCGGAAAGAGGTATGACAGAAGAGGTCACGGGAGAATCCACGTCGAACTTTCTGATTAGATGGCCGTCGTCCAGATCCCCAAGGTATACGGCTCCAGGGGAGTCGTAATCTCCGTACACGCCGTTCGTGCTGCCGCTTGTCATGATGAATAGCCATCTCCACGTCGCTTTGGCCGCGGAAGTACCGGAAAAGACTCGTCCGATGTATGGAACTCCAACCGTGCGGCGCAGTCTCCTGTAGTCGTAGTCAGCATCGAACTTAGAGCCTGCCGGCACTTTGTGCGCACGCTCCACGACGGCATCGGTTGAGTTCGCCGTGCCCTTCCAGTAGAGGACTTTGCGGTCAGTCTCCGCTTTTAGGACTACATCTCTGTTTACGGCATTATACTGGTGTACGTCGTTCTCTATGGCCCATTTGAAACGGGTTCCTTCCGGGGTGTTCGAAGTAATATCGAGTACGTACATTCCCGCCCCCCCCAAGCCTAATTGGCCCAGGAGGAGAGTCTTGTACTGGCCTCCTATCTCCACGTCCTCCACCGTCACCGGGCCGTCGAGCAGGTATCGCGAGTATGAGGCCGCACTCCTACTGTAGGCATTGCTTCCGTCTGCGCGGCGAAGGCCGCTTAGTCTGCCGTTCAAAAGCACGTTCGGTGGTATGAAAGCGAATTTTTCGTCTCCGGTCTTATCATCGAAGGCGTGAAGCATGCCGGCGTTCGACTGGACATATATTAACTTGTTCCTGTTTTTATAAGTATCACGAAAGGCCGCGTACAGAGGGTCGAAAACAGGGGCGGACGGCGCTCCCACCTTCACCAGGCCGCTGTTACAGATGTCCCATAGCTTGTGGATCTCGACCCCGCCCTCCTCGTTGTATTCGTTCTTGCCACAGAGCCACCTGATAAAACCGACCCTGTCGTTGCGGTCAGCGATACCTAGAATGGCGGCACTGTCAAGAAGCGGGTTCGAGCCGCTGGCGAAGGAGGAGTTGATCATGAAGAGGTTGTTCCCAATGCCGGTCAATCCTGCGAAGGACGTATATATCTTCCTAGCGTCCCAGCGAGTGTAGGAAAGTCGTTCGCCGGCCTCCCAGACTTTCGAGTATGAGAGCTTGCCGTCAGCGTCCTCGGATCCAAGCAGTTTTTTGAATATACCCTTCCATTGCCTAGCCTGTTGGGGATCGTATTCGACGACGTACAGTCCGTCCTCATCCTCCGAGTCTCTCGGCGGCGACACGAGCGGGGCTTGGCCTGTGGAAGCGCTCTGAATCTCCTTGAAGATCTCTGTCAAGGCGTCAAGAAGCGCCTTTACGTTGTCCGCAAGAAATGCCTTTTCATACTTGGTGCCACCCTCTTTGGCCATTTTATGCAGGGTATTTGCCAAAGATGTGTTGGAGGGGAGAATGAGGCCGATCACGAACGCCTTGATTTTTTTGGCCGTTTCCTCAGGCTTACTACCGTAGACAACCATTTTGGCGCTGCATAGTTTTTGAACTGCGCTTTCTGGGGTCCCTCCCCCCTGAGAATCCGCGCCGTCGGTCAAGACTATGAGCCAATTGCTCTGGCACGGGTCGGTGATGACGCCCGGAGCACGGAAGAATTGCAATGCGGATCCGCTAGTGGTGCTGTAACCGCTCTTATCTTGGTGGATTGATTTTGTCAGTGGCGTTGCACCTATTGCGCGCATGTCATTGGGACCGCCATCCCCGCTGAACCACCTCCTGAGGTTGGCGAGATGGTCCGGGTTGCCTGTCGATTCGAAAGGTTCCCTCAATAGCGCATTATCGTATTTTGCGCTATTGCCGGTAGAATAACTCCAGTATATATACTGAAGGTTCTGTTCGTTAGAGCCAGTCGGAGGCCATCTGAAAAGGTTCCCCTGACTATATGCAGGTTTGGTGGGGCCGCTAGGGCCATCTTGATAGTAAGTTGCCAAAGCAATCCTAAGCCCTTTGTATATCTGCTCGTCGTGGAGCAGACGCCACATTACGTTCTTAAGCGCGTACATTCGGCTGTCGTTAGGGTGTTTGTAGATGCTCTCGCCCGACCCGGGAAGAGGTTCGAGACTCGTCCTTCGCGCAAAATAACCATCTTTTTCGGATGTTGTAATGCCATTTAAATCCGAATTCTTGATGTAAACTAAATTGGGGTGGTAGTTGTAATCCCCTCTTACATCGTTGTTGCCTGTTCTATTCTCACCTGGATCTTTGTCTTTTCCAAAGTAGCGATACGTATTCTTGCCTTGCACCAAAGGCTTCGATCCATCCCCGTGCGTGGTTTCGTCTTTGTCAAGCCGGTAATTCATCGATCCGCTGGTATCAAGCAATATCAGCACGTTCGGCTCCTCTGTGAAACTGCTCTTGATGAAGGAGTGCAGCGCTCCCTCCGCGTACATGGGTAGCATGAGAAGACAGAGAGCAAGCGATGCTCCCAACATTTTGTGGCTAGCCTTGCGAGCGTATGTCATACATTTTATCATTGCATTGCCCTCCCTTGCATACCCGATATTACGGTTTTTCGTCGGCGCTTATAGTTCGGTGTCCTTTCTTACTAACAGACCCTGTTCAAGAATCTTCTCAATACCATTATACACAGCCCTGCTGCGGATGACGTAGGCACCCTGGACGGGAGGAGGTGACGAGCCTGTGCTGTGGTCAAAGTTATTCATCGAGGTCCGGCCGAAAAGCGGCACGCTGTTGACTCCAAGATCCAGGCCCGGGGCCACTCCTTCGAAGAGAACATCGTAGACCACGGTCTCAACATCGACACCGTCGATCACCCTGCTGGTTTTTTCAACTTCCAAGTTTGCTATTGTCGACGACGCAGACAATTCCTTGCCCCAGCCGGTCCTTCTGCGCAAGGCAACCGGTCCGTTTATCCTCTGGAATACCCATTTCTTCCCAATCTCAATACCAGAGTTGGCTGCGTTCATCCTTAGTTCGTCCTCTATCTTGGCCCGGTTGACCGACACCATATTTTCGACCAAGTAAATAGATACCCCCACCAGCAAGCCCGCAACGAGAAGAGCCACAAGCGCAAGCGGCAGGGCCATCGCGCGGCTCTTTCTGCGATCTGGTGATATGCGATCATGTATAATTCTACGGTTCAATTCCGTATCCTCCAGCTTCTGGAGACCACCACGTGCCTGTAGTGATTGTCTCTAGTCCAGACCGCCTCCGCTTCAGCGGGCCAGCCTTCAACACCAACCTGGATATTGCCCTCTCTACTGGTACCGGCCCTGGCCAGTATGCGTACAGTCAGGACCCTGTCGCCGTCCGGATCGAACGTGCACCACATACCTGCGATGCCATCGACGACGGACTGGGCACCTGATCCATCCAGGCGGTCAATTTTAAATTCGCCATCGGCGACGAAAAGCTTGGCGGCTCGCACATAGTGAAGCTCGTCGAAGGATGGTATAGTACCGCCCCCCGTGGCGGAGTGGGATCGAATCTTGATGGAACCGGACGCCGTCAGCTCAGCCACCGTAAAAGGGAAGGGAGGTGTCGCGGCAGGGAATGCGACCCAAGACTTTAGAGTGTTGGGAGGGAAACTCGCGGCAATCTGAGCAGGCGAAAGGGATCCGGTGATGCTGATCTCCCTGTCATACTCCCCGCTATCGCTGTCGTTGTCCGTGTCCGCCATAACCCCTAGCATCGACTCGGTTCCTCCGCCCGCCACCCTGGCACCGCTTGGGACGGAGTATACAGTCCAAAGCGCAGGGGCGGATTTGGCGTCTGTAGCGGTCACGCTGTTTGTTGCGAGCTGGATAAAGTAACCGAAATTCTTTGTATCTCCCGTACTTGCAGGAAAGAGAACCGGCAAAGCACTAATCGTCCGGTTTTTCGACCAACGGAAGGCCTTCTGAAAATCCGCTGCGGACGGCGGCAACCCAAGCCCGGCGTTAATGACAAAAGGCTGCATCGCCGCTATGGCAATCTGCCCTCGCTGCTTCGCCTCCGTGATGTCCTGATCGTACTCGTAATTCTTGAATATCGAAAATAGCAGCACGAGGACTGAACCCATCACGAATCCGGTGATTATTAAAGCTATGAGCAGTTCAATCAGCGTGAAACCATGCTGCTTCCTCATTTGCCCAGTTCCTTTCCGCGCGTGGAATCGGAATGGCGGCTCAATTGGCGTTCCATCGTCAGGGAGCTTTTTCCCGAGGCGCCGCTCCAATCGACTATCACTTCGCCCACGCCGTTATTCTTGCTGGACTTTACAAAAATGCCTTTATAGCCAGATGGTTCATGCCTTGAAATATTTAGGGTTTCACGCTCGTCAGCCTCGAGCGCGTCAAGCTCGTTGACAGCGATAAAGACAGCCAATTCTCGTTTATTCGACTGGACAGCCAACTTCGTGGTCATTATGGGGACGGCGGCGACGGCCAGGATTCCGATGGAAAGAACCAACAGTGCAATAAGCGTCTCCACCAGTGAGACGCCGCGTCTTCGCGCCGGATTTATTTTCAACACGGGAAACAGTCCTCTGTTCATGGCGCCTCCGATGTTTGTATTCAAGGTGACTAGGGGCGGTCGGAGACAGGTTGGTGCCGGCGGCCGCCCTCTTGATTGCTAGCGCATCTTCATGTAGACGTATTCGCCTCCGGCATAGTCGTCGCTCTCGGTCGGGTTCGCGTACAGGCCTACTTCCTTTTGTCTGGCCACGAGCTTCTTCCCGACGCCCTCAGGTATCTTGTTAGTAACGTCGTTGGTGGCCACCCACCAAGAATCGGCGGCCCCTTTTACGGTCGTGTAGTTATCGGCCACGATATCCCCTTTGTCCATGTATTTCTGCAGTTCCCCTATCGCCGGCACCTCCGTCGCCTTAGGGTGGTCGCCGTAGTATAGAAGAGCGGCTGACTTCAGGCTGCGAAGGTCGCTCACTATCTTGGTGGCCTCGGCAGAGTCGGTCCCGCTGCCCATGACGAGGAGCATCGCTCCTGCGAGAATGCCGATTATGATGATGACTATCAGCAGCTCGACCAAGGTGAATCCCTTTCTACGCATCGCTCGAACTTGATTGGACCTCATCGGAACACACCTCCCGTGTGCGTATGGTGCGGTTAATGGTGATAAAGGCCGGAGCGTAAGCCCCGGCCTGTCTGACTAGAGGCTAACGTGCGCGCATCCAGACGTCTTCGCCACCGTCATATTTGTCCCCTTCAACGCCGTCTTTTAGCCCAAGCTCCTCGGCTCTGGGAGAAAGCTTACCTCTGACACCTGTGCTGTCAATATTTTCCCTCCCAACCCACCAAGTATCTGACGACGTTGTCCCTGCTTGAACATCGTACCCCGCTCCTAATGTCCTGTCCATGTACTGCCCAAGGGCATCAATCGTAGGCGCGTCAGGATTACTCGGATTATCCGCATAATACAGCAGCGCCGCGCTCTTGAGGCTTCTCAGGTCGCTGATGATCTTCGTCGCCTCGGCGGAGTCGGTGCCGCTGCCCGCTACCAGCAGCATCGCGCCAGCCAGGATGCCGATGATGATGATCACGATCAGCAGCTCGACCAGGGTGAACCCCGAGCGCTTCTTAAGGTTTGTCAGTTTCTTCATCACATATCTACCTCCTTGAAATTTTGTGTCTGTAGTTCCTTCTCCGCGGCGGCGAATAATTATCCGTCCATCGGAGCATCCACGGGCGAATTGTCGCCCTCCGCGGGTACGGGCCGATCATTGACTTTCCTTACTGACTTGAAGGCGGACGTATCCCTCCCTTCACAGAGGAGCAAGAATCTTCCGTTGGCGGCATGATAGCATTTTTCTTTGAATTTAACAAGACGCCAAGGTGAATAAATGTCTACATCATCTCCTGGATCGCGGTGACGATGGGGGTGAATATCGCGAGGGCCACGAGCGCCACTATACCGCCCACGAAGATAATAAGTAGGGGCTCCAGGATCGACGTCAGCCTCTTGATCTTCTCCTCCAGCTCGGTCTCGAACCAGTCGGCCACCTTCGACAGCATCTCCTCTAGCCGCCCTGTCTCCTCCCCTACCTTCATCATGTGGGCTATCATCACGGGGAACGCCTTCAGGTTCTTCGCCGTGTCCCCCAGAGAGGCACCCTTCTTGGCTGCATCCCTCAACTGGATGTAGCCGTCGCTCACTACTACATTGTCGGACACCTCGGCGGTCATCTCAAGGGCCCTCAGAATCGGGACTCCCGCCTCCACCAGGGAGGAGAGGGTCCTGTTGGCGCGCGCCATAATCCCCTTGAAAATGATGTCGCCGACCAGCGGGAGGTGGATCTTCGCCCTGTCGATCATGGGCCTGGTGGTGGCGTTGCGCCCCATCCAGGCGAGGAGCAGCAGTATGCCCAGGACCACAAGGGCGGGGATGTACCAGTAGGTCGCCATCCAGTTGGAGAAGTCGAACACGAGCAGGGTCAGGCGTGGAAGCTGCACGTTCAGCCCCTGGAACACCTTGGAGAAACGCGGCATGACGACCGTGACCAGGAGGTAGAGTATCACGAACGCGAAGAGTATGACGACTGTGGGGTAGGTCACCGCCGACACGACCTTGCGTCGGAGTTCGTCCTGCTTGTCAAGGAAGGTCGCGAGGCGCTCGATGCTCTTGTCGAGGACTCCGCCCTCCTCGCCGGCCCCGACCATCGCGACCATAAGGGGGGTGAATTCGCTCCTGGTCTTCATCGACTCGCTGAAGGTCAGGCCGGAGTCTATTCCGGCCTTCGACTTGCGGATGGCGTCGGCCAGGCGGGGACTCTTGGTTTGTCCGGACAAGATGTCGAGTGAGTTTCCGAGGGTCACGCCGGCGTTGATCATGGCGGAGAGCTGGCGGAAGAATATGACCTTCTCGCGCAGTGGTACGCTCCCCATCTTCCTGAGCTGATCGAGCAGGGACTCCTCCGATTTTTTAAGGGAGGCGGCGCTTCTCTCCACCTTTATGGGGAACAGGCCCCTCTGCCTGATGGCGCTCACGGCTCCCTCCTGGCTGGGCGCGGACAGCACTCCCTCGACGATCTTGCCCTCAGAGGAACGGGCCTTGTACTTAAAGTTCATGATATCCTCCACCAATCCTGGTTGGGCTATTTGTGAATGGCATTATATCATAAATAATCAAAACCCTGCGGCCTAGCCGTACAACAGTCTCTGCAGGTCCTTGGGGTCGTATGCGTAGTTCAGCGCGGTCTCCAGCGGCAGGACCCCGGCGGAGACCTTGTCCGCGAGTGACTGCTCCATCGTGTGCATGCCTATGTTGGATCCTGTCTGGATGAGGGTCTTTATCTGGTTGGTCTTCCCCTCCTTGATGCAGTTCCTGACCGCGGGATTGGCCAGCAGGAGTTCGGTCACCACCGTCCTGCCCCCGACTGGAAGCGGTATGAGCTGCTGGGAGCAGATCCCCACCAGGACCGAGGACAGCTGGATCCGCACCTGCTGCTGCTGGTGGGGGGGAAAGACGTCGATTATCCTGTCCACGGACTGGGCCGCGTCCTGGGTGTGCAGGGTCGCGAGCACGAGGTGGCCGGTCTCCGCGGCGGTAATAGCGGCCCCGACAGTCTCAAGGTCGCGCATCTCGCCTATGAGGATCACGTCGGGATCCTGGCGGAGCACTCTCCTCAGCGCCTCGGCGAAGCTCTCGGTGTCTATGCCTACCTGGCGCTGATGGATTATGCACTTGTCCGGGATGTAGATATACTCAACGGGGTCCTCGATTGTGACTATGTGCTCCCTGCGGGTGGTGTTTATCATCTGGATCAGGGCGGCGAGGGTGGAGCTCTTGCCGTGGCCGGTGGGGCCCGTCACCAGGAAGAGGCCCCTTCTCTGGGCGGCTATCTGTTTGATCGCAGGGGGGAGGCCAAGCTCGTCGAGGGTGCGTATTCGCATGGGTATCTGCCTCAGGGCTATGCCAACCCTTCCGGACTCGTAGTAGGCGTTTCCGCGGAAGCGCGCCTCCTCTCCCTCCGGGGATCTGAACGAGAAGCTGAAGTCGTGCTCGCGCCTGGCCTTGAAGGACTCGACCTCGTCCGAGGAGATCAACTGCCCCAGGATGTCATACATGTCCTGCGCGGTCAGCGGCGCGACCGCACCGTGGGCGGAGATAACTCCGTCCACCCTGAAATTCGGCGGGTGCCCCTCGCTAACGTGAAGGTCGCTTGCGCCAAGTTTTCCCGCTTCGACAAGCAGGTCGTCAATCTTCACCAAAGGGGTCTCTCCTCCCTAGGAGTATGTTATTGTCAGCACGTCCTCCACGCTCGTTATCCCTGCGGCTATCTTCTCAACCCCGGCCTCCCTCAGCGTCTTCATGCCGAGGCGTATCGCCTCCCTGCGCAGCACGTCGGAGCTGGCGCCGTTGACGATGAGTTCGCGCAGGGATTCGTTCAGTATCATAATCTCGAATATGGCGCTCCGGCCCCTGTATCCCAGGCCGCGGCACTCGTTGCAGCCTACGGGCTTGAAGCCGAGGGTCCCCTGCGGGAGGCCCAGGGTGGCGCACACGGGGTCCGGGATGACATACTCCTCCTTGCAGGATGGACACAGGTTCCTCACCAGGCGCTGCGCTATGGACGCCAGGAGGGAGGATGCAACGAGGAAGGGGGCTATCCCCATGTCTATGAGCCTTATCGATGCGCTGGGGGCGTCGTTGGTGTGCAGGGTCGACAGCACGAGGTGCCCGGTGAGGGCGGCGCGTATGGCCAGCTGGGCGGTGGGCTCGTCGCGTATCTCGCCGACCATTATCTTGTCGGGATCTTGTCTGAGTATGGAGCGCATGGTCGCGTCGAAGGTCAGCCCGGCCCTCTCGTTCACCTGCACCTGGCCTATGCCGTGCATCGTGTACTCGACCGGGTCCTCCACGGTGATTATATTCACCTCGGGTTTGTTGATCTGCTCGAGTATGGAGTAAAGGGTCGTCGACTTTCCGCTGCCCGTGGGGCCGGTAACCAGCACTATGCCGTTGGGCGCCTCGCAGATGTAGTCTATCTTCTGCTTGTCGTCGTCTGCGAGTCCGAGCTTCTTAAGGCCGACCATCGCCTTCTCCTGGTCGAGTATCCTGATGACAATCTTTTCCCCGTACACGGTCGGCAGGGACGACACGCGGAGGTCGACCCTGCGGCCGAGTATCTTGATCAGTATACGCCCGTCCTGGGGCTTGCGCTTCTCCGAGATGTCCATCCCGGACATTATCTTTAGCCTTGATATGAGGGCGGGGTGAAGAGTTCGCTGGAAGTCGAGCGCGTTGAACAGCTGGCCGTCGACCCTGTAGCGCACGCGCGAGCTTTTCTCGAACGGTTCGATGTGTATGTCCGAGCAGTTCTCGCGCACGGCCTGCTCAATAATGTTGTTGGCGAGCTGTATGACCGGGGCGTCGTCGGGTGAGCTTGTACCCATGGCCTGCATCAGGCCGAGGTCGCTGTCCGAGTCGTCCATGAACTCCAGGCTGGCGCCCGCGAGGGACTCCTGGATGTTGTACAGCCGCTCCAGGTTGCTCTCCAGCTCCGCCGGGGCTACTATTCCTATCCGCAGGTCCATGCCCGTGATCATGCGAAGTTCGTCCTGGGCGAGGACGTCCAGAGGGTCCGCCATGGCGACCAGCAGGGTGTTATCGTTCTCGACCGCCAAGGGCACCACATTCAGGCGCTTGGCCACGTTCTGCGAGATCATCCTGAGGGCCTCGGGCATCGGCCTGTACCTGGACAGGGAGTATATTTGTAGTTTCAACTGGGTCGCAAGGGTCTCGATCAGCTTGCTCTCGGTTATGAGCTTGCTCTGTATCAGGACCTCCCCCAGCTTCATTCCCGTGCGTTTCTGCTCGTTAAGCGCCTTCTGAAGCTGCTCCTCGGTTATGACTCCGGATGCGACGAGCGTGTCTCCCAGCCTGAGTGTCTTTGCCATGCCGATTCCCCTTTGTGAATTTGCTTCAGATAGTACATCGAATAATAGCTTAAGGAGGGGGAATTAACAACAGCAGCCGCCCATTTCGGGGCGGCTGCTCTTCTTTCAAACAGGATTTCCGGCGGCGACCTGCTCTCCCACGGATAGCCTCCGCAGTACCATCGGCGATGGAGGGCTTGACTGCCGGGTTCGGCATGG
>Ga0255347_1000473_pt1 | contig 74023 bp, 63 predicted proteins | sample wastewater_treat_2_FD_192479 | JGI IMG/M metagenome (GOLD analysis project Ga0255347, IMG submission 192479) | Wastewater microbial communities from Lulu Island WWTP, Vancouver, Canada - plant24 | ecosystem: Engineered > WWTP > Wastewater > Unclassified | place: Canada: Vancouver, British... | reverse complement strand
GCCATATCTCTGTCAAAAACAAAGTGGTATCAGGAATCAAAGAAGTATCAGACGAGATTATTCATTTTAAGCATATAAAAGTTGTTAATTTTAGTGATGAAGAAATTTCTTCTTTCAAGCAAAAAGTTGAAAAAGTAAAAGATTTTATTCCTGTGGATAAAAAAGAAATTGCTCTCAAATTTGCACAAGGTGAAATTGATGAAATAGATTTTAATAAACAAGTAAATGCAAATAGTGAAGAATCATTTAAAGATCTCAAAATTAAAAAAATCACAGAACATTATTATTTACCTTTGATTTATTCAGAAAAAGAAAAAGTAGAGTATATTAAACATATTATTGAAGTTGAAAGTGAAGTAAAATTTATCAAAAATTTAGAAAAACATATCAAAGAAAATAAATTTGATTGCAGTTGGATGTTTAGTAAAATTGATCAAAATTTAGATAATTTGCATATCCCATACTTCCACAAAAAAGAAAACATATATCGCAATTTTTTCCCTGATTTTATTTTCTGGATAAAAAAAGATAAAGACTATAAAATCGTTTTTGTAGATCCTAAGGGAACAAGCAATGCCGATTATCAAAATAAAATTGATGAATTTGAAAGATTATTTTTAGAGAATGAAAAAACAAAAGTGTTTACTTATAAAAATTTCAAAATCACTTTTGATCTAAAACTTGTTGCAGATGATATAAACAAAGTAAGCGATAAATACGAAAAATATTGGCTTTGAGAAAATGATTTTAGCTTTTTGAAATAATATCTTTATATTCTCACTTTTGTAAAAAAAATTTAATTACTTAATTTAAATAATGGAATATACTGTCGAAGAACCAAAATATAAAATTAAAAAGAACAAATGTTTTTTAAAAACACTTGAAGATCTAGAAAATAGAAATTTTAATTTGGTAAAAAATCACAATACCTCCTATTTTACGTTTATAGGATTTATAATTACTGTGACTTCAGTTTTTTTGGGATTCAAAGATGATTTAGAAAGTTATACTAAATATATATTTATATGATCTATAATATCCTTTGTTATTTGATTCTATTTATATTTTGAAAGTTCAGCTAAAGGTATAAAAAGAATGAAAAAAATATATGAAATAGCTTCAAAATCTGAGGAGGAAGGAACAGATCCAACAGATGCACTTACTGAAAATTTTAAAAAATCAAAACGAGAAAAATTTATATGATGGCTATATGTTCGCTTACAAAACTTATGATTGTTTTCTTTTATTCTTGGAATAATATTATTCGCTTTTAACAGCCCAGTATCAACAATAAACCAATATAATACAAATGAAACTCAAATAATATCAAACCAAAATACAGATCAGATAATCTCCGATGCAATTTATCAGTATGAAGAATGTGGTAAAGATAGTGAAAATGAAAAGACCTTCATCTCCTATGCGCTACTTTGAACTTGATTGAATTCCCAATGACATACAGAATATTATTTGGTAGTAAATGGGCAATGATATTTCTTGGACCAAAGATGAAATATAGCTAGTTCATGTGGATTTGGTTGAATCCCTACAACAATTTCAATATCACAAGATGAAAATTGACCAGTATTGCAAGAGTATAAAATAGCAAGAGATGGAAGTGAATACGACAGCTCTACCAAAGAAATGTTTTCCAAACAAGCTTACAATATACGAAAAAATTGAAAATATACTTTCAACAATACTGAAAAAACTTTTTTGGAACAGGCTGAAGAATATTTTGGCACAACAGTCATTCCAGAATCAGAAAATAATTTTGATTGTTCTTTCTGTGATAAACTACGATATTATGATTGGGATCCAGAAGACGATGAAAAAGCACAAGACAGGAGTGATTTAATATTTAATTATGTGTCAAACGACAACGGGAAAAATACAATATATTTTAGCAGTGATTGAAGTTTTGAAGCAAAATGAAGTTGGGATGAGTGAACTTGAATTCGAGTTTTTGGAAAAGATAAAAACACCATCATAGTATCATCAAACAGGGCCGACCATATTTATGATAGATATATTATCACCAATCAAGATGAAAATAATCTGAACACGATATTAGAAGTCATACAAAGATAAAACAAATAATTTCAAATTTCCTATTGAAATATTTTATCATTTAAGTATTAACTTAATAAGTATAGTTTGTCATACATAAACGACAAATTTGTTTAGTTCCTAATTTTTTTTCAAATGAAAATCACAATAAACACAGCTAAATTAAATGATATCGTGGATATCAGTAGTAGATTTGTAGCCAAAAACGCGACATTACCAATTTTACAAAACATCTATCTAAAAGCATCTATAGACAATCTGATTATAAGAGCTACTGATATGGAAAAATATATTGAAATAGAAACACCTTGTGACATAAAGTTGGAATGAGCTATTACAATAAATGCTAAAATGTTTTCTGATATTATCAAAACTATAGAAGATGAGCAAATAGAAATTAGCACTGATCCACAAACAAATACTATGATCATCAAAACAAGAAAAGATAATTTTGAAATAAATGGAATATCAGCAAACGAATATGTTGCTTTACCAGATGTTCCACAAGAAAACACAATTACATTAGATACTCAATCACTTTCTGATGGTATAGAAAAAGTAGAGTATTCTGTAACAGAAAAAAACTTCAGCCCAGTACTTACTTGAATCCTAATGAAATCAAAAGAAGAAAACTGAAGCAAAAAACTAGTTTTTGTAGGTACAGATTCATTTAGACTAACTGAATACAAAACCAACAGCTCTATCCAATGAGATGACTTTTCTTTGATCATTCCAAAGATGTCCATCATTGATATTAAAAAAATATCTGATTTTGCAAAAGAAAAAGAATCAGAAAATGTAATCGTAAAATATTCAAACAACTTAGTTGCTTTTGAATTTGAAATAAACGATATGAAAATATTAGCAACATCATTACTAATTCAATGAAATTTCCCAGACTACGAAAAAGAGGAAATTATGCCAACAAATTTCAACACAAAATTAATTATCAATAAAGACGACTGTGAAAAAGCTATCAAAAAGATATGAATTTTGACCAGAGACATAAACAACTACATTGAATTAGCAATAGACAACGGAGAAGCTATAGTATCTTCAGGTAAAACTGATAAATGAATGTGAAAAACCAATATTCCAATACTTATGGAATGAGAATCTGTTAGCTTTGGAGTAAATGGTAGATATATCACAGATTTCATCAGAACAATGGAAAGCGATGAAATCGTATTCAACATAGTAGACAACCAAAGACCAATAATATTACAAAATAAAAACAATACAAATTACAATTGTGTAATTAGACCATTATTAAACGGATAAAAATCTAAAATTAAATTATGATTACAATATTAATTATTTTATTCGTACTCGCTATGATCAATTGTAGACGAAGGCAATGAACAAAAAATGAGCCAAAGGAGATAATCTCACCTTGGCTTTTTTTGATTGAATTAAATATACTTTTGTATATATTCAAGATGGAATTTATGATAAAATAATAAAAAATGAAAAAAGCATTTACTTTAATGAAACTGATCATAGTAACTGATATACTAGCAGTAATATTATGAACTTCATATATTTTTAGAGATAACAGTGAGAATGAAAAAAGTCAAATATTGACAAGAATGTTCAAAATACATTTTTCAAGAAATTATAAATCAAGATAATAATATCAAAAAAAACAAAACAATAAATTTATAAGATGAGATTTTGTTTGCACCAAGAGAACAATATAGCCAAAAGCAAATATCAGTTGATTATATATGCTTAAGGAAGATTGAAAGAGCAATAAAACACTAATAAATAGTACTCTTGTACAACAGCCCATATACAAAACAAAAATGAGTATATTATAAGAAATACAGACAAGGACTTTGGTATTAATATAGAAAAAGATAACAATTTTGCTACTGTGACAATAGAAGTTTGCAATCCTTGAGGCTGATGATCAAACTGTTCTGAAGTTAAATAGAATACAATAAAGCCAGTAATAAATTTGATTTATACTTTTGTTATCTAAATAACGACAATAAATGAAGTTGTACTGAATAGAAAAAATAGAAAAAGAATTAATTTTTTATAAAATCATGGATTATCCAATCCCAAAAGATAAGGAACTTTTTTATTTTGAAAAAAAAATAGAGCAAAAAAAAAATCCAAGTAATTGATTTTCACGGGATGAGAAAAACAAATATATGGATACATATATAAAAAGAATAAACAAATTTTGATCTTTGTATAAGTCCTTACCATTTGTAAAAGAAATTTTTTTATGTAATTCAATATCTTTCAACTCACTCAAACGAGATTCAGATATAGATCTATTTATAGTAACAAAATCCAATAGTATACGAAGAGCCAGATTTTTCTCAGCCCTATTTTTTAAGATACTAGGAATCAAAAGATCTATGAAAAGTAAAAAACAAAAATTCTGTCTTAGTTTCTATGTTACAGAGGATTATAGAAACCTATACCCAATAATGTTAGAAAAAACAGATATATATTTAGCATATCGATTAGCACATTTAGTACCATTATACCAAGAAGAAGTAAACAATGATTTTTTTTACCAAAAAAATAAACGACTAGAAACACTAATACCAAACCATCCACAAAAATATTCTATAAATATTTGAAATACACTTTTTACATGAAACACAAAATTCAAAAAAATAACAGAATTTCTACTTGGCTGAATATTTTGAAACATAATAGAATTTTTAATAAAAATTATACGAAAGCCCATTTTGTCAAGGAAAATAAATCAACTTTGACCTAAGTGAAAACATATAGTTATCAGTGATAAAATGTTAAAATTTCATGACGATATCAGAGAAGAAATTCATCTATTATACAAGTTATCTACAAGAAACTAAAGATCATTTCTAGTAGGTTAACGAAGTGAATACAACAACCTGTCATTTCGAGCATCCCGCTCTCTTAAGAATCAAGAGCCGAGGACAGTTCCCCCGTCTAAAAAGCGTGGTTCTATCAATCGGTGAAGTCGAGAAATCTCTTTGCAATAAACTGTCTCCCTTCTATGAAGAGAGCTGGTCTCCCCGTAGTTGCTACGGGGTAATTTAATGTAGTGAGATTTAACATCCTCCGCAGTAATGCGGGGCTAAAAAAGGAAAACAACACTTATTGTCTCCCTTTTTCAAAGGGAGTTGCTCTCCTCGTCCCGCCCCGCTTAAACAGCGGGGCAGTATTGCAAGGCTACGGGACGAGATAGAGGGATTTATATCACCGTTATTCCTCAAACCAACCCAACTCTCCTCACTTTAACCTATATCTTTCTATAAACAAACCCACAAGATAACCAAAAGTTATCTCAACAAATACAGCATAAATTTAGACTGATAACTATAATATATCACATAAATTCAAAATGTATTTGTTTTTTAATTCATATTTTTTACAACCAAAAATGTAAATAAAATAATTTGTAGAATGTACAAAAAAGCGTAGGTGCTAAAATTTAATTTTTTATTTTTATTTCAAAAATGAGAGATATAAAAGCCATTTTCGACATCGGAAATGATTCTATAAAGGCTGTCATATTTGCGGATGATGAAGGAAGGACAACTATGTTGGCAAAACATATGGAACCAACACAATGAATGCGTAAAGGAAAAATTTTAGATTCTGAATGATTTACGAGATCCATCAACAATATAGTTGAAAATTTTATAAAAAAACTATGATGAGATTTTATTGATGAAGTTTTTGTTTCCATATCACACCCTGATAGTGTTGTAAAAAGAATAGTAGAACAAAAAAGAGTCATGGATCCTGAAATTTGAGAATCAGATGTTGAACATTTATCTAGGGTTGTAGCAGATGTTGCTGTAAAGAATAACATGGAAACAATAAAAATTGTTCCTGTTCACTGGATTATCGACGATGATAAAAAAGAAAAAGATCCTATTTGATTAAAATGAAAAAGGTTAGAACTAGTAGCGGATTCATTCATGGTTCCCAAAAATCTGTACAATGGAATAATGGAAACTTTTGATAAAGTTTGATTATCAGTATCCGATGTAATCCCAAATATATTATCTTCAAGTGAAATAGTGTTAGATTATGATCGCAAAGATTTGGGGGTAGTATTAATAGATATAGGGAAAAATCAAACAAGTTACGCAATATTTGAGGAGGGATATCCTTTATGATACTGAACAATACCACTTGGATGAGAAGATGTAACTAAAGACATCTCCATATGAATGCAAATAGATATCAAGGAAGCTGAAGATATAAAAAAAACTCACTGAACAGCAATTGTTGATAAAAATATAGCGGAAGATAGTCCATTGGATATACATTTTTTAACAGAGATTATCAGTTCAAGATATGAAGAGATATTTAGCAAAATAAACGATCATTTAAAAAAAATAGATAGGGATTGAAAATTAGCTTGAGGAATTATATTAATATGATGAGGAGCTAAACTACCTAATTTAGATTTATTAGCAAAAGATAACTTTAAATTAGCTACCTTCTATTGAAAAGATAATCAATTAAATTTGTGAGATATTTCAAACAATATTCAATTTACAAATATATTATGAACTTTTGTACGATCCACTAAATATATGGATTGAAGAAAATGATCTAGAATAAAATTTAATTTTAGCAGTATATGGGAAGCTATAATAAAATTCTTTAAAGATTTATTCTAAATATTAAAACATTTATTTTTATAATATTATTATATCAAAATGATTATAAATGAAATCAAACCTGATTTTATCCCAGGAGCAAAGATTAAAGTACTATGAATTGGAGGTTGTGGAAACAAGGCCGTAAATAGAATGATTAGTGAATGATTAGAAAAAGTAGACTTTGTAGCAATCAACACTGATGCACAAGATTTAGCTAATAATTTAGCATCAAAAAAAGTCAATATATGATTAAATCTTACAAAAGGTTTATGAGCTTGAGCCAATCCAGAAATAGGAAGAAAGGCAGCAGAAGAAAGTGAAACAGACATAAAGAACATGTTACAAGATACAGATATGGTTTTCATAACATTATGAATGTGATGATGAACATGAACATGAGCAGGACCTGTAATAGCAAATATAGCAAAAGAAATGGGTATTTTGACTATATGAGTAGTTACAAAACCATTTAGTTTTGAAGGTAAAAAAAGAGAAATACAAGCAGAGGAAGGATTAGCAAAGATAAAAAATGCTGTAGATACCCTAATTGTTATACCAAATGACAAAATTTTCAATGTAATTGATAAAAAAACAACCTTTAAACAAGCATTTTTGATGATAGATAAAATACTATATTCAGGTATAAAATGAATCTCTGATTTAATTACAAAACCATGAGATATCAATATAGACTTTGCAGATATAAGAGTTGTAATGCAAAATTCTTGAAATGCTTTATTGGGTATTGGTTATGGTGCATGAGAAAAGAGAGCAGTAGATGCAGCTAGAAAGGCGATAGAAAATCCGTTACTAGAAACAAATATAGACAAAGCCAAAAATGTTATATTTGCAGTTGCATGAGGGCTTGACCTAACACCAACAGAAGTACAGGAAGCAGCTAGTGTTATTGAAGACATAATAGATCCTGAAGTAAATATGATTTGGGGGATGAGTTTAGATGAATCTATGGAAGATGAGGTTCAAGTAACAATAATAGCTACAGGTTTTGAAGAACAAAGCAAAGATCCTATAATAAAATCTCCAAATAGAGATATGCTTTGAAGACCTACAGCACCAAAAAAGGTTACAGAAAGCTTTATTGAAAGAATTGTAAGAACAAATAATGAAGATGATAATGATGAAATAGATACTGAAGAAGACAATAATCAATGGGAAGGGGAAGATCTAGAAACACCTGCATTTATGAGAAAAAGATTAAATCCAGAAAATTAAGAAATGTCAATCAATAAATCATTACAAAGATAGTGTTTTTTGACTTTTTAGAATAAAGACTGTAATATAATATTGTATTATATATTTAACAAAAAAACAATGCAATTAAAAATCTCTAGTCCAGCAAAAACTATATTTGAATGAGAAATAAAGGAGGTAATTTTACCAACTGAAATTGGTGAAGTTAAAATATTGCCATGACACACACCAATGGTAACTGTTTTAAAACCCTGAATAATAAATTTAATTCCAGTTGGAAGCATATCTAGCAACGATTTTATTGTTTGAAAAAACAATTTAGTATCATTGAGTGTTTGAAAAGGTATGGCTTTTGTAGATGGCAAAATAGTGAAGGTTGTTATTTCTAGTGCTACAACAATTCCAACTGAATCAATAAAAGAATTAGAATCTAAAAAACTTAAAATAGAAGAAAAAATAAAGAGCTTAAGAAAATCTGGAAGTTTGGAAGAAATAGAAAGATCGCTAATCCAATTGGATAAAATAAATGCAGATATAAGATTGAAAAATCTTAAAAATTAAAAACAGTTTTAGTAAAAAAAATAAACAAAAAACTTCGTGAAACAATCTACGAAGTTTTTTTATTTATTCTCTTCATCACACAACCCCTAGATATGCAAGTAAAAATTAACAAAGAACCATTAAAAATTTCAAATATAATCTTTCTTGCAAGTGCTAGTTCTCACCCTCCTGTTGCAGGCGTGTCCAACTCAGTCCTGTAAGTCCCGTACTGTATAAGGACTACGTAGCAAGGCAGGCAAGTTTGTAGAATATTTGTAATTAAAATTCCTCCCTAGGGGGAGGCTGAATGTCCTGAATTTATGAGGGACTAGGTGGGGGTTTACCCTCAACTACAACCCCCATCTACCCCGCCCCGTAGCCCCGCAATACTGCGGGGCGGGGCGGGGAGCTACAGCTTCCCCCAAGGGAAGAACTTTATAAACTTTCAACTTTATAAACTTTACAAACCACGCAGTACTGCGTGGCAGGCTTTACAAACTCAACAAACTTTCATAACCCCTTAGCTTCTCCCAGGATAATTAGAACTATATCTAGAATTGAATTCATATACTTCCAATAAATTTCCAAATGAATCATAGTTTTTCTTGAAAACAGATGCTGACAAACCTTTGGAAGATTTATTTATTTCACTATAATTATTTTCTTTATATGGCAACACTCAAACTAAATAACTCCAATCTCATTGCTCATAAACTCTAAAATATATAGAACTACTAAAATTATTTTTTACAATAAACTTCATTGAATTTTCAAACATAGCTGCATCATCTCACATAATCTTATCTCAGTAATAATAAGCTCGCCATTTACTATGAGGATATCTTTCAATAACATCTAAATTTGGCATTATCAAAGATAATCTAAAAAGCTGTGTGCTAGCTCCACAAGATCATCAAAAAAACATATAATTATTTCATAAAGTTCATTTACAAGCACAAGGATCATATGATATAAGTGAATTTAAATTTAATTCTTCTCATGCTTTCAGCTCCATTCAATCTAATTTTGATATAGCTAATCTATAATTTGTAATCGAACAATTTCATCTATTCCCCAAATAAGTAGGCACAACATAAAACGAAAACCTATCAAAAAGTAATTTAGCAAAACTCTCTTTGTCTATTCTAATGGTTTGTCACTTATTTTCCATGTAGGTAACAACAATTTTTTCATGCATAGTAGATTTATATTGTCTATATCTGTCTATATCTGACAAACTATAAAGAACATCAGCTGGTTTATAAACGAAATGATCTAAATGTTCTCCATAATATTGTGAAAATCAATTTAATCATTCCAACAAATAATCTAAAGATTTATTAACATCAACTTTAAAAGTATTATAATCTAAAAAACAAATAGGAGAAAGCTCAACAAAAGATTTAGAGTAACTAATAAAACATTTATTATCTTTTGTTTTATTAAAATCACTTAAAAACTTAATAAATGATATTTTTTTATTAGAATTAGCAACTAAAACAATATCATCAACAAAAAGGCTAAAATCAACAGAAAAATTATTTGCATTTGTAAATACAGCTCCAAAAGCAAGTATAGAAAAGAAATAAACAATAGTTTTAAAAACTTTTTTCATAATTTATATCCAAAATAAACTATTCCCTTTATATTATAATTAAAACAAAGTTTTTTGTCAAAAAATATACCATGAAATATTGCTTTTATATACTGTTTTCATATACTGTTTTCATATACTGTAAATACATTAAAAACAACATTTATTATCAAAACAAATCATGTTCTTTGCTATAATATGAAAAAATAAACAAATAAGTTTAGCTGAACTAGAGCTTATTAGACCAACTAAACTAAAAGAAATAACAAATATTCTTTTTACCTTTGATACAGATTTTCCAAAACTATTAAATAAATTATGAGGGATTATTAAACGATGAGAAGTTATTGAACACGAGCAATTAGCACAAGAATTAGAGTGAAAAAAAATAATTTGAACAAAAGATAAGGACTTTTGAATTAAATTAAAAAGACAATTTAACATCAAAAGATTCAAGTTAGTAGACCGGATAAAAACCGACCTTGATGTAAAAAACAAATGAATAGAAGTAATAAAGTTTCAAGATAAAATCTGAGTGGTAAGATGATATCAAAACATAAAACTATATGAAAAAATTGATTTTGACAAACCTTCTCGTAGTATGAAAATGTGAATGATGCCAGCAAAACTTACCCACATTATGCTCAACATCTGACTACAAAACTACTTATTCAACGAATCCAATCAACTTTATAAACTTGATGATCTTTACAAACTTTTGACCATCTTTGATCCCTTCGCATGATCTGGAACAAGCGGATTTCTAGCAAATTATTTATGATACGATTTTATTTGATCAGATATTGATATTACACATTTGGGAAAAAACAAAATACGACGAGAGATGCAATCAGAGAAAAACAATAAATCCTTTGAAATATTTCAACACGATATTTCTGAAAGTTTACCAAAAGAAAAAATAAATTGAAATATTTTGATAGTATCAGAATGACGACTATGACCAATGGTCACAGACAAAACACCAAAAAACGATATAATAAAATATCAAAAAAAAGTTTTAGAATTATATAAACAATTTATATCAACTATCTCAGAAATAAAAGAAAAAAATAATGTAAAAGCTATTTTTACAATACCATATTACATCAATCAAAATAATTTTTTGGAAGAAGAAATCAGCGATTTCAGTCAAAAAAAATGACGAAATTTCTGATCAATAAAAGACATTTATAGTAGAGAAAAGCAAAAAGTAGCCAGGAAAATAATTATTTTAAAATAATTTTTATTCCTTAAAAATTGCTCATGATAGAGAAAAATACATCTAAAGCAGAAATTTGAAAAAGTATTAGAATGAATATTCTAATTGCTTCGCATACACATCAACTAAATAACATTTTAAAAGAATTGGAGCTTAGAAAAATCACAAAAGAGGAATTTTTAGAAAAACAAAATGCAGAGTTTAAAAGACATCAAAATTTAGTTGAAGCATTAAAACAAGACATAGAAGCCGAGAATAAATATAACAATTCTAGTACTTAACTCCAAACAATTTCCAAATAGTTTTCTGTAAATTAATTAACGGAATTATTAAAATTTTCTTGAAAAATTTATAAATATTTTTTTGAAATAGAATCACAGGTATCAATATTCAAATTATAGATCATGCAACAATATCTGTTGGTCGATGAACACCTACCATTACTCTAGAAACTCACATAATCAATGAGAACAAAATAAACACTATTCACATATAAATGAATTTTTTATCTTTATTTCTAGTTCACCACAATATAATTCATACTGCAATTCCCATAGACATAGCAGCATGATCAGAAGGAAAAGAACTTTGAGGCAAAAACTTATGTAAAATCGTTTCTATTTTTTCATATTCTAATCATAATAAAATATTTGGTCTAACTTTATCACAAAAAAATTGTACAACAATATTGAACAACATCGATAAAACTCAAGACCAAAATATCCATAAAGCAGATTCTTTGTAATAATCTTTATTTTTGAAAAGACCAACAAGATATAATATAACTAACAAAACAGGATACAAAAACACAAAAACATCCGCAGTAATAGGAATAGATATCAGTAAAAAATTATGATACTTCATATATTCGTTTAAAAACAATAACAAATTATATCACCAAACAGGCTCTTGCATAGTAAACATATTACAAATTATGAATTAAAAAATTTACAAAAATCTTTGAAAGGGCAGTTTTGACATTTAGGATTTCTAGCTGTGCAATGATAGCGTCAAAATAATATCAATCCATGATGTGCTATAGACTTGTATTTATCTGGTACTATTTTTTCAAGTGATTCTGAAGTTTTTTCTGGTACTTTTGTATTTACCAATCACAACCTATTTGACACCCTATGTACATGTGTATCTACTGCAATTACTTTTGTTCAAAATAACACATGGGAAACTACCTTTGCAGTCTTGATTCCAACTCAAGGTAGAGTAGTCAAAGACTTTAAATCTGAAGATAATATTTCAGGATTTTTGTCTAAAATCTCACAAGTAGCATAAATGTTTTTTGCTTTTGTTTTGTAATAATTAATAGAAGATATAGCTTTTGTAAACTTATCTAAACCCATTTCCAAAACATCTCTTGGCTCAAAAACAGTTTTGAATAATTTGTCTGTAACTTTATTTACCTGTTTATCTGTAGCTTGTGCAGACATAATTACCGCCAAAAGTAATTGAAAACCATTTTGATATTTCAGTTCTGTATCAGCATTTGGATATAATTTATCCAAAGTCTGAAATATAAAATCTATATTTTTTTTAGCCATAAAAAAAACATCTAAACTAAAATTCAACGAACTTATTTTTATGAAAAAGGTTTTTATATACAATAGAATATAAATTTTTAAACTAAAATTTATTTCTACTTGAAGTTTGAATGAATTTAATTAAAAGTAGTCTGTCTAAACAAGGTATTAGTCTAGTAAAAACTAGGCAGGAAAGTCCTGACATCAAAAAAAGATTAGCATCTAATGGATGCTGGACCGTCCCGACCATCGGGAGCAAACGAAAGTGCCACAGAAACGAAAACTACCCAGCACCAAACTTTAGTGCTAGGGGAAAGATGCAACGTGAAGGTGTCCTTTTAGGGCTACTTCTACTCAGTCAAACAGATTGTTTGAAGAGGGGTAAACCGTAATCGATGTAAGCTTATTCAGCACTAAATTTGTATAATATAAATTTAGAATTGTACAAATTTAGTGCTGAAGTAGTGCACAATACTATCTACAAGATAGTTTAGATATATTATACCATAACACATAATCAGGCTTATAGTTTAGACAAATTTAAAAAACGAAAATAGAATAGGGATATAGCTCAATCGGTAGAGCAGTGGTCTCCAAAGCCGCGTGTCGGGGGTTCGAATCCCTCTATCCCTGTTTTTTGTTTACTTTAAAAAACTCCGTAGCTCAGTGGTACCCCGCAGGATTGCGGGGCAAAGCTCCGCGTCGCGGGTTCAATTCCTGCCGGTCCTGTTTTTTTTTGTTTATTCAAAATTCCATCAAAAATAAACAAGAATTTTTACTAAGATAAAGACCAAATAATAAATTAATAATTGATTATTTTAATACTTCTTTACTTGCTTTTCAATACAAAATAAATAAAATTCAAATCAATATAAAATTTTAAATTTTCATGATAAACTTATGGCTAAAGAACAAAATGGCAATTTTGAAGCACAGCTTTTTAAAGCAGCAGACAAACTAAGAAAAAATATTGATGCTGCAGAATACAAAAATGTCGTGCTTGGATTGATTTTTCTCAAGTATATTTCCGATAGCTTTCAAGAACTTTATGATCAACTCGCAAATAAGGCTTTTAGTCCTTATGATGATCCAGAAGATAGAGATGAGTATACCGCAAAAAATGTTTTTTTCGTGCCACAACAGGCGAGATGGAATCATCTCCAAGCAAGAGCAAAATTACCAACAATAGGAATTGAACTAGATCAAGCTATGGATGCGATAGAAAAAGAAAATCCTCAGCTCAAAAATGTTTTGCCAAAAGTATTTTGAAAGCCAAATTTAGATGTGATGTCTCTTGGTGGTTTGATTGATCTAATTTCCAATACTGAACTCAAAGAACAAAGCCAGTCTTCCAAAGATCTTTTTGGGAGAGTTTATGAATATTTCCTTGGAGAATTTGCCAACGCTGAAGGGAAAAAATGAGGACAATTCTACACACCAAAAGCGATTGTAAAGCTAATGGTAGAAATGATAGAGCCTTATAAGTGACTAGTGTATGATCCTGCTTGTGGAAGTGGTGGAATGTTTGTGATGAGTGAAAAATTTGTCAAAGAACATCAAGGAAATGTGCAAGATATTACGATTTATGGGCAAGAATCCAATCAGACTACTTGGAAACTTTCAAAAATGAATCTTGCAATCCGCCATATCAATTCAGAGTTTGTAGCTTGGAATACAGAAGGAAGTTTTCTCAAAGATGCGCATCCAGATCTCAAAGCTGATTTCGTTTTAGCAAATCCGCCTTTTAATCAGTCTGATTGGGGGCAAGAATTGCTCCAAGGAGATGCAAGATGGCAATATTGACTTCCTCCTGCATGAAATGCAAACTTTGCTTGGATGCAACATATGCTTTATCATCTCAAGCCTACAGGAGTGATGGCAACGGTGCTTGCAAACGGAAGTCTAAGTTCCAATACGGGAGGAGAAGGAGAAATTAGAAAAAATCTGATCCAAAACGGACTGGTAGAATGTATTGTCGCCTTACCAAAACAGCTTTTTTATAATACTGGAATCCCTGCTTGTATCTGGTTCCTTAGGAGAGGAAGAAAAGAAAATTCTGACAAAATACTTTTTATTGATGCTTCTGAATTAGGGTTTATGAAAACAAGAGTTCATAGAGATCTCTCGGATGAGGATATTGCAAGGATTGCAAACACTTATCATAATCGAAGAAAGGGAGAACATTATGAAGATCAGCTTTGATTCTGTAAATCTGCAAATCTTGATGAGATTGAGGCTCAAGGTTTCGTTTTGACTCCTGGTCGTTATGTAGGGATTCCTGAGGAGGAAGATGATGGTATTCCTTTTGAAGAGAAAATGAAAAATCTGACTTCTACTCTATCTGAACAGATGAAACAAGAACAAGTTTTGAATGAAGAAATAAAGAATCAATTATGAAAAATTTGATTTAGTTTATAAAAAATTTAAGATGAGTAATTATGTAATTCCAAAATTACCACTTGATATAGATGTAGAGACAAAAAGAATTTTGAAAAAAGTTTCTACAGCAAGAGCGGCTTTAGCAGAATTAAATGGTACAACTAAATTAATTCCAAATCCCACGATTTTGATAAATTCCTTAACTTTACAAGAAGCTAAAGATAGTTCTGCTATTGAAAATATTATAACTACTCATGATGAACTCTATAAAGCAGATATTAAAATATGAAATATTACGTTACAAACCAAGGAAGTACAAAATTACAGACAGGCTTTATTATTTGGGTATGAATTAGTAAAAAAACATGATTGTATTCTCATTAATGATATTGTCAAAATTCAAGAAAAACTAGAACATAATACAGTTTGAATTAGAAAAATAGAAGGTACTGTTTTAATGAATGATAAAACAAATGATATAGTGTATGAACCACCCCAAAATTATAATGATATTGTAAATTACTTAACTAATTTAGAAAATTTCATAAATTCAGATGATGATGTAGATCCACTGATAAAAATGGCAATAATTCACCATCAATTTGAATCAATTCATCCATTTCATGATGGGAATGGCCGTACTTGAAGAATTATCAATGTTCTTTATTTAATTCTGAAAAAATTATTAGATTTACCTGTTTTATATCTCAGTGGATATATTATAGCAAATAAATCAGAGTATTATCATCAGATTCAAGAAGTAAGAGATAGCTGAAATTGGGAAGATCGGATATATTTTATATTAGATTGAGTAGAAGAAACAGCATTAATGACAACAAATACTATCAAAAATATTTGGGATATTATGTGAGAAACAAAAAAATTAATGAAATCTCAATTAAGCTTTTATAGTAAAGATTTTTTAGAATTGTTATTTAAGCATCCTTATACAAAAATAGATTTCGTAGTAAAGGAATTATGAGTTGTTAGACAAACTGCTAGTAAATATTTGCAAGAATTAGAAAACCTATGAATTGTTGAAATGGTACAAATACAAAAAGAAAAATATTACATTAATGTTAAATTGTACGATCTTTTAAGAAAGTGATTCTAAACATTTAACATGAGGGATCTGTCATGTTAAAAAAATCAAAAAAAATTAACATGAGAGATGTGTCATGTTAAAAAAATCAAAAAAAATTAACATGAAGTGTCTTTAAATTGTGACCAATTGAAAATCAAATTTAATTTATAACAATTTGAATGATTAAAAATAGTAAAGCAATGACAAAAGTACCAGAATGATGGAAAGAAACGACTTTGGGAGAAGTTTCTGAAATAAAAGGAGGCAAAAGGCTGCCTAAAGGAGATATTCTTGTTTCATATAAAACACAACATCCTTATATCCGTATTACAGACTTTGAGAATCATAAAATTAAAAAAGATCAGTTACAATACGTAAGTGATGAGGTATACAAAAGCATATCTAGATATATTGTAAATACATGAGATGTAATTCTTTCAATTGTTGGAAGTATTGGCCTTGTTGCTTATATTGATGAATATTTGAATAAAGCTAATTTGACAGAAAATTGTGTTAAAATTATACGTTTAAGAAGTGTAAATCCATTATTTTTATATTATTTTTTAATTTCAAATTTAGGACAAAATGAGATAAATAAAAATACGGTTTGAGCTGTGCAAAAAAAATTACCAATTTATGGGGTTCAAAATATAAAACTCACCCTTCCCCCACTTCCAGAGCAGCAAGCCATCGCAAAAGTCCTTAGTTCCTTTGATGATAAGATTGAACTTCTCAGAGAAGAAAATCAGACTCTTGAGCAGATGGGACAAGAGCTTTTCAAGGAGTGGTTTGGGAAGTGGAAAGTAGATGATGATTTACCTGAAGGGCGGAGAGTTGGGAAAATTGAAGATATTTTTCATTTCTTAGAGTGACCATGAATTAGAAATTGGCAATATACTGATTCATGAACAAAGTTTATAAATATAAAATTAATTCAAAATCAAGATATTTTAACCAATAATGCTAATTTTGTTTCTAATGAAGAAGCTTATTGAAGATATAAACATTTTCTTTTAGAAGAAAGAGATTTTGTTTTATCAACTTCTTGAACTTTGGGCAGAAGTGCTATAATTAGAAGAAAACATTTGCCTTTGATGCTAAATACGAGTGTTATTAGATTTAGACCTCTAGATAAGAAATCTTATTGATTTATGTATCTATATTTGTCATCAAGAGCGTTTATTCATCAGTTAGAATCAATGGCATCATGAAGCGTACAATTAAACTTTTGACCGATGCATTTGAAACAAATAGATTTAATTATACCAGATAATCTAATAATTGATCAATTTTGTAAAATTACAAACAATTTATTTGAAAAAATAACAAAAAATTTGGATCAAATAGATGAACTTTCAGCTACTCGTGATCAGCTTTTACCAAAGTTGATGAGTGGAGAAGTGAGGGTGGAGTTTTAGATTGATAAACTAAAAAGTTATGTCAGAAAAAAAACAATCTGAACAAATGGCTATATCTGAAAGGCAAGAATTTGTTCAGATTAGACAACATTATATTGATTCAGCACACAGATCTTCTAATGTTTTTGATAGTACTATGATTACATTAACAACTGCTGCAATATGAGTATCTCTATTTATGCTAGATAAAAAAATGAGCGATGTTTCATTTTTATATTTTCTTATAAGAAGTCGAGTATTATTATGAGTAACATTGTTATTAATTCTATTTTCTTTCATAATAAGTGAAAAAGCTCATCGATTGTCTATAGATTTACATGATATGCAATATATAAAGAATGATTCAAATAAAAAACAAGAAGAAAAGATAGAATGTAAAATAAAAACTATGAACCAGATCCTTAGTTTAATGAAACATATTCAAATAATTACATTAGTATGTGGTATAGTATTTTTAGTTTTATTTTTATTAAAAAACATAAAATGAATTTAGAAAAAAATTGACACTTATGTAGTTCTTATCCTAAAAATTTTGCAGTTTCAGTACCTAATCCAATAAAAATGGAAGAAGGTGCGCCTGCTGCTAAAACACCACCAAAACCTGTAGAAAAAGGTACATCTACTGCCAAAACACCACCAAAACCCGTAGAAAAAGGTACATCTACTACCAAAACACCACCAAAGAAATAGTCAGGTTTGTTTTTTTAAATATGATTGATTTAGAAGAGTATATTATAAGATTTTAAAAAATTATAATATAAAAACAAAAACAGAAATAAAAAACAATTTTATCTTTTAAATAATATTATCATGGTCTATGCCAATAAAACCTATATTGCATTTGATGCAGATAATGACATACATTATTATCGTTTAATGTGTGCTCGAAAACACAATGATAATACATCATTCAATTTTTATGATGCTCATGATTTGAATAATCTTAGAAGTTATGCATCAGAAGAGCAAATTAAAAGAAAACTATCAGAAAGAATGCAAAATGCCAAAATCTTTATACTCTTAGTCTGAGAAAACACAAAAAACCTCTTTAAGTTTGTACGCCGAGAAATTGAACAAGCGATAAAGAAGGGACTACCTATTATTGTTGTAAATCTCAATGGGAAAAGAAGTATGGACACTAACTTATGTCCTGCAATATTAAAAGATGAACTAGCTATTCATATTAGTTACAATCAAAAAATTATTGAATATGCTATGAATAATTGGATAAATTCTTTTTATGAATTAAAACAGGAATGAAATACCTGACCATATTATTATAAACAAAATATTTATCAAAATTTATGATTGTAAAATGAAGCGACAATTTAAATCATTATTATCAAAACGGAAAGATATATGAAAAGATTTTTTATCTATTCTTGGTATAATCCGACTTATTTTTGAAATTCTTTTATATTTTTTTGCGGAGTTAGAAAAGCATAAAAGTATAAAAATTTTTATCGTAATGATTTTTATGTCGATAGTTATATCTTTTTATCGTAATCGGCCTAAAAAATATTGTAAAAGAAAGTTAAGAGATATAGATTCTTGGATTGAAATAAAAATTGGAGATATATTTAAGAATGAATGAGCCATAATTGTTCCAATAAATGACTATTTAGATTTAAAATTATGAGGTAACGTAAAAAGATCAAATAGTATACAAAATAGGATGATAAAAGATTACTTTTGAAAAGTAGAATACTTAGAATCTGAATTATCGGAATATTCAGATAAGCTACCACTAGATATTTGAACTATAATTGATATCTGAGATATGTGATTCCCCAATAAAAAACATTTTTACTTGTTAATTAATTCTAAAAAACAAAAAAATAATCATGTTTCTTGTAATACAGATGATTTTATGGTCAGTATAAATAAATTATGGGATTACATTGCTGATAATTGAAATAAGTGAGAGATTATTTCTGTGCCATTAATCTCAGCGCAGCATAATAAAGATTCCAACTTAACCAGAAGTGTTATAATAAAACAACTTATTGACTCATTTATAGAAGCAGCAAAAAGTAAAAGTATAATCGAAAATGTTATTATATCTATATATCCAGACGATTTAACTAAATGAGATATAAATTTTCAAGAGATATGTGATTACTTAACTTTTCAAACTAAAAATTATAAAAAAATTGAATATGATACAAAGTCAGTATGAACCCCATACACTCCATCAACAATAAAAAAAATTTCATATTAAAATAAATATTTACCTGCTTATGAGCCTTAATGAACGAATCTACAATAGAAAATCTCCTTATCCAGCTTCTCCAAGAGCAAGGCTACACTTATCAACACGGCTCATCTACCATTCCTCAAGCCGATCCTCAATTGAGAACTGCCCGAGATGAAGTCATTCTTTCTCCAATTTTCAAAAAACAACTAAAAATCATCAATCCAAGCGCTTCTGAATCTGCCTTGAAAGAAGTCTACCAAAAACTCACTCATTTAGACGCTTCAGATCTGCTTTCCAAGAATGAACAATTCCATCAATGGCTCAGAGATGGAATCAAGATAGAATCTTTTCACGATGGAGAAACTGAAAACGAACACATCTTCCTTGTAGATCAAGAACATCTAGAAAGAAACGATTTCCGTGTGATCAATCAGTTTACTGTCAAAGAAAATAATCTAGAAAAAAGATGTGATGTCGTGATATTTATCAATGGGATGCCACTCGTCCTTATCGAACTCAAAAATCCACTTGATGAAAATGCTGATCTCTATAGAGCTTATACTCAAATCCAAAATTATCAAACCGCAATTCCTTCTCTCTTTCAATATAACGGACTATGTGTGATTTCTGATGGGATAGAAGCTAGAGTTGCTCCTTTTTCTGCTCCTTTTTCTCGCTACCTTGCTTGGAAAGAGCCAGTTGGTTCTCAAAAATGATGAATAATTACTGAATTAGAGGTTCTTACAAAAAACTTACTTGATCCAGCTACTTTACTTGATGTAGTTATTAATTATACTGTTTTTGAAAACGAAGAGCAAAAAGATGAAGAAACTGGACAGATTTTTATTGATAAACTCAAAAAAACCGCCGCTTATCATCAATATTATGCTGTTGAAAAAGCAATAGCTTCCACACTCCAAGCAGTCAATGGAGACCGCAAAATCGGAGTTGTGCGACATACTCAAGGAAGCTGAAAATCGCTTTCTATGGTTTTTTATGCAGGGAAACTTATCACTCATCCCGAACTCAAAAATCCAACTTTATTGGTAATTACTGATAGAAATGATCTTGATGATCAACTTTTTGGAACTTTTTCAAATGCTCGTTGATTACTTAGACAAACACCTCAACAAGCAGAATCTCGTGAACATCTCAAAAGTCTGTTGAAAGTAGCTTGATGAGGAATAGTTTTCTCTACTATCCAAAAATTTTTCCCAGAAGAGGGAAATGTTTTTGATACTTTATCAAAAAGAGAAAATGTTATTGTTATTGCTGATGAGGCGCATCGTAGTCAGTATGGTTTCAAAGCAAAAGCAGTATTAAATGAAAAAACAAAAGAATCAGAATTGAGATATGGGAATGCTAAATATCTTAGAGATGCTTTGCCAAATGCTTCATTCATTGGCTTTACAGGGACACCTATTGAGAGAACAGATAAATCTACCAGATGAGTATTTGGTGATGATATTGATGTCTACGATATTAAACAGGCTGTAGAAGATGGAGCAACCGTTCCTATTAGTTATGAAAGTAGATTACTAAAAATCTGAATTGATCAGTCAGTTTTAGAAGAAATTGATGCTAGTATTGAAGAATTTAACAATGTAAATCCATCTGATAAAAAAGCTATACAATCTAAACTTGCCAAAATTGAAAATCTAATTGGAAATCCAGAAATATTAGAACTTTTAGCTAAAGATTTTGTAATGCATTTTGAACAAAGACAAGAAGTTTTTGAAGGGAAAGCAATGGTAGTGGCAATGAGTAGAAAAATATTAGTTCGTATCTATGATCAAATTGTAAAACTTCGTCCCGCTTGGGAAAAACAAGGCAAAATCAAAGTAATTATGACTTCTTCTAGTGATGACCCCGCAGAGTTCCAACCACATTTTACCACATCCAAAGAGAGAAAAGCTCTTGCTATAGCTTTCAAGAATCCTGAAGATCCTTTTCAGATTGCTTTAGTTTGTGATATGTGGCTTACTGGATTTGATGTTCCTTGTTTACATACAATGTATTTAAGTAAAAGGATGCAATGAGCAGCTTTAATGCAAGCAATTGCTAGAGTAAATCGTGTTTATAAGGATAAAGCAGGAGGTTTGATTGTTGATTATATAGGAATTGCTCAAGATCTTAGAGATGCTATGTCAGTATATACTCAAAGTGGAGGAACAGGACTTGCAGTCCATGAAAAAGAACAAAATATAGCTGAACTTTTCACAAAATATGAAGTGGTAGAGCAGATGTTTCATGGTTACGAATGGAAAAAATATTTTTCAGCCTCCCCTCAAGAAAAATTAAAAATTCTGATCGGAGCTTGTGATTGGATTGTACAATCTAAAGATCTCAAACAAAGATTTTTGAAAGAAACATTGATCTTAAATAAACTTTTCACTTTAGCAGTCCCTTCTCCAGAAGCCGATCAACTCAGAGATGCTGTTGCTTTTTTTCAAGCAATAAAAACCAGAATTATGAAGATTTCCAGATCTCGTGTAGAGAATATTAAACTAGAAACAACCATTAAACAAATTTTAGATTCTGCAGTTTTCCATTGAGAAGTGATAGATATTTTTGAAGCAATAGGAATGGAAAAGCCGAATGTTGATTTACTTTCTGATGATTTCTTATTGGAAGTAAAAAATATGAAACATAAAAACCTAGCTCTTGAACTTCTAAAAAGAATTTTGAACGATGAAATTTTTTTAAGACAAAGAACAAATATTGCTCAAGCAAAAAAGTTTTCAGAACTGATAAACTGAGTTTTGAAAAAATATACAAATGCTCAAATTGATAGCGCTCAAGTTATTCAAGAGCTCTGTGATATCGCCAAAGCCTTACATTTGGAAGATCAATCAGCACAAGAGCTTGGATTGACAGCAGAGGAATTTGCTTTTTATACCGTTCTTTCCCAAAACGAGTCCACAAAACTATTGGAAGATGAAAAAATGAAAGAACTGATCCATGTCATTGTAGCTCGTGTCCGTAAAAGTGCAACCTGACTTTGGCTCAAAAAATCCGATATTCAGGCAAAATTAAGAGTAGAAGTGAAAAAAATTCTTCAACAATATGGCTATCCACCTGATCTTGCAAGAATGGAAGCAGATAAGGTGCTTGAACAAAGCGAACTTCTAGCGGAGCAGATGGCTCGTCAAGGATAAAATGTCTATTTTTTATCATATTTTTCAAATAATTTTAATTCTTATTTTTTAGTGATTTTGAAAAAATCTGTTTGATTACTATAATCATTTTATTATTATAAAAATAGAAAAGGTCGTAGCTCACCGGTAGAGCAGTGGTCTCCGAAGCCATTGGTAGTAGGTTCAATTCCTACCGACCTTGATTTTTTATAAAAAACTCAAAATATGATTAATCCTCAAATAGAAGAATCTTGGAAAAAAGAACTATGGGATGAATTTCAAAAACCATATTTTTCAGAAATAAAAAATTTTCTACAAAAAGAAAAATCAGAGTGAAAAACCATATATCCAGAATGAAAAAATATATTTAATGCATACAATAGCACTCCGTTTGACAAAGTAAAAGTAGTTTTACTATGACAAGATCCCTATCATCAACCATGACAAGCACATGGACTATGTTTTTCCGTTAAACCATGAGTGAGATTTCCCCCATCATTACAGAACATATTCAAAGAATTAGAAACAGATATATGAATCAAAATACCAACAAACTGATATTTACAAAAACGAGCAGAGCAGTGAGTTTTTATGCTCAACGCTTCACTAACTGTTAGAAGGGGAGAACCAATGTCTCATTCACAAATATGACGAGAAAAATTTACAGATGCAACAATAAAAACATTATCAGATAAAAGAAACGGATTAATATTTGTTTTACGATGATCTTTCGCCTGATCAAAAAAGACACTAATAGACACAAATAGACACCATGTTTTAGAAGCACCACATCCATCTCCATTAAGCTCTCATAGGGGTTTTTTTTGATGTAAACATTTTTCTAAAATAAATGAAATACTCAAGAATAATTGAGAGAAAGAAATAGATTGGCAAATAGAATAATTTATTACCAAACACATTATCTTTTTCAAACAACAAATAGTTGAAAAATAACATATTTTGACAATTTTTTATTTTTAATTATACTTATTCTAGTTATTAAATTATAATTAATAAAAAATGACAAATTACGTAAAAAACATAAAAGAATCAACATTAAAAAATAAATTTAATTTACCAAATAATTTTGATATTAAAAATTTCAACATAGCAATCGAAAGGTCTTTTCATGAATTCTTGAAGTCTAAGGACTTTAAAAAATTAGATAATAATACAAAAATAAAAGATATACAAAACAAATTTAATGAACGATTAGATAGAAATCTAAACAAATTATATAAAATTAAAAAATTAAAAATGGATAATACAAGAAAATTTAATTTCCAATTACAAAATTTTAATACAAAATTTTGTTTAAAAACTTTAACAAAAAAAACAAAATGAAATCCGAGTTTAGAAGAAGGGGATTTAGATATCAAAACTGAAGAACATTTAAATAAAATATTTAAAAAAATAGAAAATAGTAAAGATTTTGATCCAAATTCAGAAAAGGTTTTAAAAGATTATATAGAAAAATGAATATGATTTTGAGTAATAAAAGAAGTATTCAATATCTTATGGAGATTCATTAAAGGCGGTAATAATGTATGATTTTCAGAATTTTTTAATTTATCAACAGATATTAAAAAATTAGATTTAGATAATAAAAGTATTAATGAATTAGATTCTATGATAAATAAATTTGAAACACAAATAGAAAAAACATTAGACATAAAAAAAGATTTAAAATTAACATACATATTAAGTGAAATCAAAAATAAAAAATTACTTAAAAAAAATCCAAGTCTAAACAAAAAAAGATTATTGCAAAAAAATTTAAAAATAGGAGATGTTGTTTTATTAAACAAAAAGGCAGATAAATTAAATATATGAGGCAAGGCATTTAAAGCACACATATGAAGTAAAGCACTAGAAGCATATGATAAAAAATATGACACAGATTTCACACATAGTATAATAATAATATGAACCGATCCAATAAAAATTAGACATTCAACTATGCTTACTCAAAAAGATGATAAGTGATGACATGTAGAAGAAGTTGATTTATATAGTTATTTAGAAAAATCTTGAACCAAATCTTTCGATGTACTGGCTCTAAGATCTGATGAAGACACAAAACAAAAAATATTAGAATTTAGTGAAAAAAAATTATGAAAAAAATATGATAATAATGCAGCATTATGATGATGATTGTTTTGAATAGATTCAATGTGAGCAAAAACTCGATGATGATTTATAAAAAATAAGACTTTAAAAAAAGATGATGTGTATAATTGTGTAGAAATTATTGCACAAGCTTTAGAGCATGATAAGTTGGATAACATAACACATCCAAATGAGTTTTTGGAATATATGAATATTTTTCAACCAACATATATGACAACTATTGTACTATAAAACTAAACCAAAACCTTAATTATTTTTTCATCTAAATATTTTTTTAATGCATCCAGTCATTCAAGTCATGGATAATGTTCCAATAACCATTCTGCTCATTCTCTAACCTTTTCTACGAATTTCATATTCATCAATATTTCCAAAGGCAAATCTGTTTGTCACGATTGCATCGTTCATAATATTTCTCAAGCACCACGACTCTCTAAATCTAGTTCTGCTAATTTGAATCAATCATTTGTTTCTTCCATAGCTTTCAATCTCTTGTAAGAATCTCAAGATTTGTTTTTAGTTTCCAAAAAACAATATGATTGTAAATCACTTCTTCATATTCTTCACCTTAGTTGATGAAGCTGAGAAAGTCAAAACCTTTCAGCATTTTTTATAAGCATCACCGTTGCTTGAGGAACATCTACTCAAACTTCTATCACAGTTGTTGAAACTAAAATATCATATTTATCTCATTGGAAACCCTTCATCACTTCATCCTTTTCTGTGGATTTCATTTTACCATGTAAAAGTCATATCTTATCTTTTATTTCAAAAAATAATGATTTAATATTTTCAAACTCTACCGTTGCCGCTTTTAAATTTTCCATTTTTTCTGATTCTTCTATCAATGGTGTCACTATAAAAATCTTTTGTTTTTGCATAATTCTAGTCAATATCCATGGTTTTAATTTCACAAATTCTGATTCAGAAATTATTTTTGTATAAATTTCTTTTCTTCATTTTGGCATTTCATCAATCACACTAACATCAAATTCTCCAAAAAATGCTAAAGCCATTGATCTTGGAATTGGAGTAGCAGACATTTGTAAAATATGAGGATTAGCAAATTTATGAAAAACAGCCCTTTGCTTAACTCCAAACTTATGTTGTTCATCTATAATTGCAAACTTCAAATCCTTAAACTCCACATCATCTTGTAAGACAGCATGAGTTCATACCAAAATATGAATTTTTCAATCTTTCAAATCTGATTTAACTTTATCTTTTTGTCATTGTGTTAAAGATCATTTCAAAATCTCAATACGAAGTCATAATGGAAGCAATAATTTAGCTAAAGTTTTATAATGCTGATTTGCTAAAACCTCTAATGGAGCAAGAAAAACAGATTGAGCTCAAAATTTCTTATATACATAAAAAGCAACTATAGCCGCAACAACGGTTTTTCAGCTACCAACATCTCATTGCAAAAGCCTCATCATTGGTTTTCAAGAATGAATATCTTCTATAACTTTTTTTATAACTTTTTTTTGAGCACCAGTAAGTTGAAACTCCAATCTATCCACTATAAATTTTACTATAGCCCGGTCTTCTTGACTTCCATTCAAATCTATATCATTTTGCCTATACTCATTTCTATTTATAATAGAGTGTAACTGCAATCTAAGTAATTTATCAAAAAAGATCCTATATTTTCCTTGTCTAACATTGTCTATATTGTTTGGATAATGTAGGTTTTTTATTGTAGTCTTTATATCAATCAAATTGAATTCTTGTAAAAAATCTTGAGGTAGGTATTCACTAAAAGTAGTTTCGATTTCCGGCAAAATATCCCACATTTTTTTAGCAAACCAAGAAGGCTTAATTCAATTCAATTCTGAATATATAGGATATATTCTTCCAAAAGAAGGATCGTTTTGTTGGTCAACATTATCATCAATAGCCTCTGTTTCTATAATTTCAGGATTGGAAAAACTAAATTTACCATACTTAAAATATGGTTTACCAACGATTATATACCAACTATTTACTTTTATTTTGGAAGCTAAAAAAGCAGAATTATAAATCACTATTTCTCATCTATTTCATTTTTCATCATTAAATTTTATAGTAAAAGTTTTTCTTGCTCATCTTTGAAAAAATCTTTTATCAGTTATAAATCATTTTACAGAACAAATTGCTTTATCCAAAATATTAATCTGATCCAAAGTAACAAGGTTTTCCCTATTTTCATAATCTCTAGGAAAGTACTGAAAAAACTCCTTCAAATTATTTATTCAATTTTTTTGAAGTATTTTAAGATATCTATCGTTAGTTTTAAGCTGTTTCTTCAGACTCATCATCGTTCATATTTTGTAAAAGATTTGAAAGTTTTCCTTGCCCCCCTTCGAACGAAGTGAAGCCCCGATTTATCGGGGCGAAGGGAAGAATTTCATGGTAAAGTTCCTCCCTTGGGGGAGGATGTTCTTCCCCGCAGTACTGCGGGGATAGGTGGGGGTTTTACCCCAATTACAAACCCCAAACTACCCGCAATACTGCGGGCGCAGCACTAGAGCAAGTTCCCGAACCCCGATTTATCGGGGCGAAGGGAAGAATTTCATGGTAAAGTTCCTCCCTTGGGGGAGGGTGTTCTTCCCCGCAGTACTGCGGGGATAGGTGGGGGTTTTACCCCAATTACAAACCCCTAATTACCCGCACTACCGCGGGCGCAACACTAGAGCAACTTCTCCTAAGGAAGAATCTTAATTGGGAAGTCTATCTAATCCCCTTTATCACGCTTACTTACGGAGTTCTACGTAACACATAAGAGGGATAGCCATCAACCTACAACTTTTAATTCACTTGTAACTTTATAAACTTTCACTATTAATTTAATAATGTTTTCTATTTGAAATTCCAACCAATTTTTATATATTCTAAATGAATAAAAATTCAACTTTTTTTACTTTTGTCATATTAGATAAAAAATGTTTAAAAAAACAAAAAATGTACGAATATCAATTCTAGTTCTACTGCTATTAGTAATCATATATCAAACCTATCAATCTACAAACATTGATAAAAACATAATCCAAACAATCAAAAAACAAGAGGAAGTTTCATTAAATTTATTCATAGATAAATACACACACAAAGAGTTTTCTAAAATAGATGTAATAAACGACAGTAAGTTAATTGGATATGTTTTTATTTGAACTGGAGAGGGAAAATCTTTTATGACAATACAAAAAACATTAACAGAGGAAATTTACAATGTTTTTGAATCTAAAAAACCAGAAAACACATCTTTGATAGATTTATGAATTGAACTAGACTGATCCACAGAAATAAACATAAAATCAGAACAAGAAAGTTTTTTGACTTCGATTCTCAAAGAAGTAGTACCGCTACTCATATTCTTTGTACTTATATTGTTTTTATTCAGGTTTTCTCTACCAAAATGATGATGACTACCTTTTAATACAAAAGCTTGAAAGGAAAACATAAAAACCAAAGAAAATACAAAATTTTCAGATGTTGCCTGAATGGAAGAAGTAAAAGAAGAATTATCAGAAATAGTAGATTATCTAAAAAACTCATCAAAATATCAAAAAGTGTGAGCCAGACATCCAAAATGAGTTTTATTATACTGACAACCTTGATCTTGAAAAACCTTGTTGGCAAGAGCTGTTGCATGAGAAGCTTCTGTTCCATTCTTTTCAGTATCATGATCAGAGTTTATGGAAATGTTAGTTTGAATGTGAGCAGCCAAAGTGAGAAACCTTTTTCAAAAAGCAAAAACAGCATGAAAAGCAATTATATTTATAGATGAAATAGATGCTATTTGAAGAAAAAGAGGACTTTGACATACCGGATGACACCAAGAACAAGAACAAACCTTAAATCAAATCCTCACAGAAATGGATTGATTTGATAACAAAACAAATATCATCGTAATGGCAGCTACCAATAGACCTGACATATTAGATCCAGCCTTATTGAGAGCGGGTAGATTTGATAGAAAAATATTGGTTTCTGCTCCTACTTATGAAGAAAGAAAGGAAATATTTGAATATTACCTAAAAGGTAAAAAAGTAGAAAAAAATCTAAATCTTGATTCTCTAATAAAAAGAACTAGCGGTCTTGTTTGAGCTGACATAGAAAATATAGTAAATGAAGCAGCATTAAAGTTAGCAAAAGAAAACAAAACAGTAATAGGTGAAGAAGAGTTTGAATATGCTTTAGAAAAAGTCTTAATGTGACCAGAAAAAAAGGTAAAAAGCATGCAAGAAAAAGAAAAACAAATAATAGCATATCATGAATTATGACACGCTGTTACATCACATTTATTGGAAAATACAGATAAAGTAGAAAAAATAACTATCGTTCGTAGATGACAGGCATTATGAGCAACCTGGAAAACACCAGAAGAAGACAAGTATCTTTACTCAAAAAACAAAATTATTGACGAAACAATATCTTTATTATGATGAAGAGCAGCAGAAGAGGTATTCTTTGGAAGGGATGAAATCACGACATGAGCTTCAAATGATCTTGAAAGAGCGACAAAAATCATAACTGATATGGTTATGAAATATTGAATGGACGAGGAATTATGACCTGTATTTTATTTTGATGGATCAAGAGAGGAATATTTACCGTACAAAACATACAGTGAAAAAGTTGCTGAAAAAATAGATGAAAAAATTAAATTGTACATCAACAATTGTTACTCAGAATCAAAAAAAATAATAACAAAAAACAAAAAACTAATAGAATCTATGTCAAAAGTTTTGCTGGAAAAAGAATACTTAACCAGAGAAGAATTCGTTGAACTAATGGAAGATAGTATAAAATAAAAATTATTTTAATTCTAAAAATTATTATGAACAAAGCAAAAAACGATCAATCTAAAAATTCCGTATATGTTTTAGATCGATACACAAACAAAAATATAAAAGTTATAAATATAGATGAAACCTCACTACAAGAACTAAAAACATGAGACAAGCTTGTCTACAACATGGAAGAAAATAACCAAAAACCCTCTATATGAATTTATATTTGACATGATATAAATACTGATAGAATATGACATTTTACAAAAATTCTAAAATGAGAGGAGTTGGATTTTTTTGAGGAGCAAAGTAAATTTGCATTACAGATATTTCCTTTATTTAAAAAAAGATTTAAGGCAGAATTCAAAAATTCCATACCTGTTACAGCTAGATTTCATATATACTTAGATCAGCTATACTTTTATTTTTACTCAGAAGAAAGATATATATTTACTGATTTCGTGAAAAAATTAAGAGAAAAAATTTGAAAAAATATTTTTTTATTCCAAGTAGGTGCTAGGGATATGGTAAAAATGGACCCTAGAACAGATATACTACCTTGTGGAGCTGATTGAATTATACCCATGCACTGTAAAACAACACTACCTCTTCCTAGTATAGAAATGGAAAATTTAATACTTCAAAATCTAGAATGAAGAGACATAGAAAGGTTGAAATGAAGATGTGGTAAATTAAAATGTTCTTTAATTTATGAATTAGAAATATATAGAGAAGAAAGTAAAAAATATCCTCCAAAATGAAGTGAAGTAAAATATTTAAAATGAAACATTGATTGACTAGTAACATCATACAACATAATGACAGGTGATGTAACAATAAAAACTCAAGATGGAGAAACATTTAAAATTCCTACTTGAGAGTTGAAAATAACAAAGTTACCTGATCCTAAAATAAAAACAGAAGAAGAAAAAGAATTAGAAAAAATAAAAAGTGAAATAGAATGATAATAAACAACCTTATATTTCGCATTTTTAAATTTTAAAATTGGTTTTATGACTAAACTAGGGACAACTCTTTGGATAGTACTTACCGTAATTTTACTTATTTTCCCAATTAGAATAGTGGTAATTTTTTTAACTAAAAGATGAAATAAAATGATAACTTTAATAAAACAAAAAATTCATAACCTCAAAACTTTAGATAAAATGAAGAATGAATTATTACAACAAAGAGCAAAAGAAACAAGAGAAGAAAACAACATCAATGATGAAGGAATAATAAGTAGTATTTTTGAAAATAAAAATCCTGAAACAGAATCCAAAGAAAAACTGTGAACTATAAAAGAAAATAGTGAGGAGAATACAAATAAAAATATTTTAGAAAAACAAAAAAAGATATTAGAAAAGATATCTTATGAGGCTAATGTATATAAAAAAGATGGTAAATTAGAAGAATATGAAAAAAAATTAATAGAAGGTTTGGCTATAGAACCAGATAACTTAGAGTTCAACAAACAACTAGCTGACTTATATTTTACAATATGAAATCATAAAAAAGCATTATCTTTATTAAAGAAAATAATAGAAGAAGATCCAGATGATCACAACGCGATACGACAAATATGAGAAATTTATTTAATTAGTTGAGATTATGAAACTGCAGAATTATTAATAGAAAAAGCAATTAATACAAAACCAAGTAATCCTAAGTATTACATTAGTATGGTTGAAATCTTATACAATACTGAAAGAAAAAAGGATGCAATAGCAGTAATGGAAAAAATTGTAAAATTAAGACCAACTAATTCAAATTATGCTTTAACTCTAGCTGAATTATACGAAGAAACACAGGATAATGATAATGCTAAAAAATACTATTTTAAAGTATTGGAACAAGAACCAAACAACGAAAAAGCAAAAAGAAAAATCCAAGAGTTATCAAATAGTAATATAGAATAAAATTTATCTCAAATAACGAACGATATGATAGCAGAATATTATAAATTATTAAAAGAATATTTATGATTTAAAAGTGTTTCTACAAACAATAATTTTGATCAAGATATAAAAAATTGTTCAAACCGATTAAAGGAACTATTTGAACAAAATAATTTTCAAGTAGAAGTAGTAAATAAATATTGAAACCCCATAATTATCGCATCTTATTTTGTGGATAATAATTTAGAAAATTGATTAATTTATGGACATTATGATGTTCAAAATGCTAAGCAAATAGATTGACGAAAAGAAAACCCGTTCAATCTTTATATTGGGAAAGATAAAGTTATCTGAAGGGGAGTAGTAGACAATAAATGACAAACATTGGTACACATATTGAGCATAATAAAACTTATAAAAGAAAATAAATTGTGATACAATATTACATTTATCTTGGAATGAGAAGAAGAAATAGGCTCTCCATGAATTATGAAATTTATAGAAGAAAATAAACAAAAATTTAAAATCGATTTTATATTAATATCAGATCGAAGTATTGTAAAAAACTTACCAACCATTGGATCATGATTTAGATGATGATTTAATGCAAAATTAGAAATAAAAACAGCAAACACAGATTTACACACCTGAATTTATGGTGGAGTAGTCCTAAATCCAATTGAAGAACTAATAAACTTATTTTCCAAATTATACGATGCAAACAATCAAGTGACTATACCATATTTTTATTATGAAGTAGAAGAGCTGAGTGTAAATCAAAAAATATTAAATAGCAAAATACCCTTTAATCAAAAAGACTTAAATACAAACCTTTGAATTTCTCAAACAAAATTAAAAGATATTGATTTTTATACCAAATCTTGATGGCTACCATGCGTCGAAATTACGGGGTTCAATTCATGAAACACAGAATTTTTTAAAAATTCTATACCAAATACTGCAACAGCAAATATTAACTTTAGATTGGTAAACAACCAAAAATGTGACTCTATAGTTAATTTATTTAAGGAACGGATTAAAAATAATTTACCAAAAAACATAGAATATAAGCTAAGTTTTGAGCAATATAGTAAACCAACAAAAATAAATTTACAAAATAAATTTATAGATAAAGCAGAAAAACTATTAACAGAAATATATGCTAACAAAGTAAATTATCTTAGATCATGATGATCTTTACCAATTATTGATATCTTTCAAACATATATTAGTAATAACATACTATCTATACCATTAGCAAATGAAGACTCTAATATGCATTGAGTTAATGAAAATTTTGATATAGATTTGATCAAGAAATGACTAGAATTTAGCTATAAATTTTTCCAAAAGTAATTTTAATTTCTAAATATAAGACTATGAATAAAAAAATTTCTCTTGTATTTATGGTAGCATGATTATCATCTCGTTTTGGTTGAAAAATAAAACAATTTGCAAAAGTATGACCCAATGATTCTACATTAATTGAATACTCAATGGATCAAGCTTTGAAATCAAATTTTTCAGAAATTATATTTATCGTAGGCAAAATGACAGAACAAGCATTCAAAGAAAAGTTTTGAGATAATTATAAATGAATTCCAGTAAAATATGCTAAACAAAGTTTTGATGAAAATGAGAGAGATAGACCTTGGGGAACAGTAGATGCTGTTTGTAGTGCAAAAGATTTGATAAATAATCCGTTTGTTGTTTGTAATTGAGATGATATATATTGAGAAAACTCGTTTAAGATCTTATACAATCACTTACAAAATTCAGATGAAATGGCAACATTATGATACATACTATGAAATGTAATTCCAGAACAATGAACCACAAATAGATGAATATTTGGAATCACAGAAGACAACTATGTTGACAGTATAACAGAAATGATTTGAATATCAAAAGACACATTGTCTGATTTTTGATTAAAAAAAGATGATCTTTGTAGCATGAATATCTTTTGATTAAACAAAAAAACTTTAAATCAATTAGATAATATACTAACAAATTTCAAACTAGAAAATAAAGGGAACAGAAAGATTGAGTGCTATTTACCTGTAGAACTATCTAATATAATAAAAATAGAGAAAAACAAAATGAAAATTTATTCAACTCCAGATAGACGATTGTGAATAACTAATCCTGAAGATGAAGGAATAGTAAAAAAACAAATCGAAGAAATAGAAAAAAACAAAAATGTGGAAAATTTGTAAAATCTATGTTGATAAAAAGCTAATTGAAAACTACATTTTCTCTTGAATATTATCTTTTTTTTAATATAAGATTTTCATCACATATTTATAACTTGATAAACTTTACAAACTCGTAACTTTATGAACTTTATAATTTTATAAACTTTACTAGTGAAAAGTTCTTCCCTAGGGGGAAGCTGTTCTAGTGTAGTTGGGGTGGTGGAATCCCCCTTAATAAAGGGGACTAAGGGGGATCTAAAAAACCACAAACCCCCACCTTCCCAAATTGTAAAAACTCAACGAACTTTATAAACTTTTGAACCTTATAAACTTTTAAACTACTTTATAACTTTTAACTCCATAATCTTTCTACAAAATGGTCACTATCAACGATATAAAACTACCTCCACACAACATTGAAGCAGAAAAATGAGTTTTGTCATGAGTTTTAATGGACAAAAATACATTACATATTTACAACTGAGACAGGCTATGACCTGAAGATTTCTACCAAAAAGAACATCAAAAAATATACGAAGCAATTTTACAATTAGATGATAAAACTATAGATGTAGTAACTCTTTGAAACCAATTAGAAAAAAATTGAGATTTAGATTTTGTGGGAGGATTAGACTATCTTTATGAACTATCAACTTTTTTATTATCTACCTCATGATGTTCTGAATATTCCAAAATAGTAAAAGACAAATCTCTTTTAAGACAAATATTAAAAACTTCACAAAACATAATTTGAAATGTTTATAAGCAAGAAAACACTACAAACATTCTAGAATCTATAGAAAAAAACATATTTGACCTAACACAAAGTCAAACAGGGAATACTATAAAACATATAAATGAAATTATGTGATGAAGAACAAAAGAATACATGGCCATCGTAGATAATCCAGAGAAAGTTAACAGCACAAAAGTTTTTTCTGGTTATAAAAAATTAGATAATATGTTAACTGGTTTCAAACCATGAGAACTCATAATACTTGCAGCCAGACCATCAATGGGTAAAACATCTTTTGCATTAAATATAGTCACCAACGCTGCATTACAACAAAACAAATCAATAGCAATATTTTCACTAGAAATGGGGTCAGAATCCATTGTTGATAGAATTATAGCAGAAGTAGCACAAATACCAATGAAAAAAATCACAAAAGGAGATTTAACCAATGAAGATTTTTCTAAAATATGAGAAGCTATGACAATTTTATGAGACAAAAAAATTTATATAGATGACAAATCTGCAACAAATATACCTTTATTAAAATCAAAACTTAGGAGATTAAAAGTAGAAAAATGAGAATTGGATCTGGTAATTATTGATTACCTACAATTGATGCACGGTACAAACTTTTTATGAAATAGAGTCCAAGAAATCAGTGAAATTTCTAGATGATTAAAGGAATTAGCCAGAGAGCTAGAGATTCCAATTATAGCCCTTTCACAATTATCTCGTGCTGTAGAACAAAGAATAGATAAAAAACCACATCTAAGCGATCTAAGAGAATCATGAGCTATTGAACAAGACGCAGATAGTGTTATAATGTTACATAGAGAGGATTATTATGACAAAGACACAGATAAAAAATGATTAACAGATGTTTGTGTAAGAAAAAACAGAAACTGAGAAGTTTGAGAAATAGAATTGTATTTCAAAGCAAGTATTATGAAGTTCATCGATTTCAAAGATAATACAACAGATTGAACAGAGTAGTACCAACAGAAATATACTATATTAGATATACTATATAATAAATAATTAAAAATGTGCTAACAAAAGATTAGATGATTTTTTGTTTTTTTTGTTGTTTTATTTTTATATATAGATATTTTGGAATCGTAAATAAAATTATTTAACAAAAAAGCAAAGATTTTAATTTAAATCTAAATTGTATTCAATTAGATTTAAATGCATAAAAGAGTAGTTTACCAAAACGAAAATTTATGCAAAAAATCCTAGAGACGGTTTTTTTGGTTTTAATGTAGCCTAATTGTAATGCCAAAAAATATATAGTGTTTATAAATAGATTTGGTACTAAAAAAACGAAGTCTATTAATAAACTCTATATTAATGATAAAGAGTTGTTCCGTCTCTAGGTTGTACAACCTATGTAAGGACGGACCGACTGTTTCAGTTGGTCTTTTTTGTTTTTGAAAAAGTTAATTATATATAAAGCGAGTAATTTTTTTACCATAATACTCTGGTTTACTACGGTCTAAACAGCAGACGATTACCGTATACCCAATTTACCCCGTATGAATAACGGGAATTAAGAACACCAAGAATATTCACCCCTACGAACCTTTCAACTTTATAACTTGTAACTTTCAATTTGCAACTTTATAAACTTTTAACTAATTTGTCTCTTTTCTTAAGTTTAAAAATTTGAGCAACAATTTCTTTAAATTCTTGAAAATGTTTTTTATAATTTTTATTATTCAACCAAGAGTAAAAATTATTATTACAAAATCTAATGGTTTCTTCCAATCCCTTTCTTTTTAATCATAAGTAAACTTCTAAATTTCATTCCTGTAAAATAAAAATTCATTGATCATAAAAAAGTTGAATTTTGTTTTTAATATATTCATATTTTTCAGGGAAAAATTTTTTTATTGTTTCAATAATTCTTACATAAAATTTTTCCTTTTTTATATGATCGGAATCAAGACATTGTTTAGTTAAATTAATGTAAGTATCCATCTCTTGATAATCAACAATACCATTTCATACAACATTATCCCAATCTCAAATGAAATAAGACTCTATACCAAATTTTTTTAAAAAATTACTCCATCTAGAATAACTTCATTTTCAATTTATATTCAAAATTTCAAAATTATCTAATTTTCATTTAAATTCAGGTTTTTTAGACAAATAACTTAAAAAAAATCTCCAGAAGTATTCGTCAGTTTCTCATTCAACCATAAGTATTTTATTCATAAAAAATATTTTTGCAATATGTTCAAATTTTAAAATATGAATAAGTGTAGCTTCTTTATCACGAATAGAATTCATAGGGTAATGTATGTTTGTTTGTCAATCAACAAAACTAAATTTATAAACATTATTTATACTTTGCTCATCAATTAAAATAGGGGAGTGAGTAGAACAAATGAATTGTATATTAAGTTTTGCTCATATTTCTTTTAAAAGATCTACCATTTTTTTCAATAAATATGGATGTAGATGTAATTCTATTTCATCTATTATAAACAATCCACTTGATAAATCATAACCAAATAATGCAATCAAAATCATCAAAATAGACTTTTCTCAAGAACTAAGTTGATCAAAATAAATTAAATTTCCATATTTATTCACAAAAACTATCTCTAATCATTTGTCAGAGATTTTAATATCCAGATCTAGTTTTAATATTTTCTTTATAAAATAGGCCGTTTCACGAAAATAATAAGACGATGTCAAGGCCTTTAACTGAACCTTTGGACTTTCCAATGTATAGTTTTTTCATTCAAACAACAACTTTTCTTTTGCAAGTTTGATAAGTTTTATAATAAATAGATCATATCATACAGTAACAGAAGCAAATTTGTGCTCCTTATGTAATTCAATATCCTCACTTCTAGCTGCAACAGAATCAACAAGAAATGGCTGATACTCTCATGTATTATCATATAGAATATTTCTTTCTGATTCTAATAATGCGAAAGTATTTTTCAAAGAATATAATTTTTTCTGTTCTGGTAATTTTTCAAAATCATTAAAAATATTAATACATATTTGAATCAATTCTATATTTTGTATATAAAACAAAATAAATCTCATCTTATTAGACAAAAATTTATAATTGGCGATTTTAAAAGATCAATTTTTTGAATTGACTAAAAATTCCAAATAAATCTCATGTTCAAAAATAAGATCATAGGAATGATAATCACTAAAACTTATGTCCAATTTTGAATATTTTTTTAATATATTGTTTAGTAAGATGGTGTGCTTTGACATAAAAGCAATATTCTCAAAATCATTTTGATTGAGTTTTAGAGTAATACCAATTTTTGAAGGTTTATCACCAGATAAATAATGTTTTGGCATATTTTTTATTTTTTTCTTTTTTACCTGTATAACCTGTTTAAATTTATTCTTTTCATTGTTTTCCAAAATACTTTTATCATAAAAGTAATGATTTACCAATCAAAATCTAAAAGTTTGGCTTATTATATGCAAAAAATTACTTTTCCCAGATCCATTTGGTCAAATAATAATATTAAAGTTATTTCTTTCTCTTGCATCAAAAATCACACCTTTTTTTCAATGAAATCAACTTATATAAGGGAAAGTAAATAGATTTGAAATTTTTATTCTGCTAATTTTCATAAAAAATATAATCTAAAATAAAATTAACATATATTCATTATAAGCAAATATAAACAATTATCAAATTTTTATTACACAAACAGAGTAGTGGAGGTTTACAAAAACCAAAATTATATTAAATATTGTGTTAAAATCCTCCAGTAAAAACTAAATTTATTATAAAAAATTCAAGTCTTCAAAAAAATTGTGCAAAGTAAATCAAAAATAATAAATTATTTTATTTTTTTATAATATTTTTTATACCAAAAAAATTATTTAGAAAAAATCAAAATGTTTTTTTTAAATAAATTATGGAAAAAATTAAAAAATTATATTTAACAAAAGGGCATTAAATCAAAAATTACAATTTCAAATTCGTTCATTTTTTGAGTTAAATGATACTTTTATGCACTAAGCCATTTAAAATGTCGAATTTGAAACAAGGAGAAATCCCTAGTTCTTAATAGTGGAGTCTTATAAATAACAATATTTAGACGAGGAAAGTAGTAAATAAATATTAAAAAATCTAAAAAATGATCTAAAAAAAATTAAATAAATTTTATTCTATTAAAAAGAATAAATATACAAAAATTATAGAAATGTAAGATCTAAAAAGACAAATAAATCTTTTCTGCTTTTCATAATCTACTTTGCACAAGATATATTGTGCAGAGTAAAATTCACACAGATTCTAGGCCTATTCTAAATAATCACCCAAATTCTGATTTTTCACGAAATTTATTTAAATTTTTAAATAAATTCAAAATCAAAACAAATTTTTTTCGGAGGAGTTTCAAATTCAAAACAATTTCCCAAATAGAGTACTACTCCCCTACTCTTTTTCTACTTTTCCCCAAAAAACTAGTTCTAAATTAAGAAAACCTGATTCAAAACAGCAAAATACCAGGTCTAAAGTAACAAGCCTTCTCTACTCTACAGCAAAAAAGTATCCAAATTAACAAAAAAACTAGTTTTATAACTAGCTTTTATGTATTTATATAAGGTACTAACTAATTTTGCATAAAAAAGAATATTGCAATAATTATCAAAACTAAAGAAGCTCAAATAAAAACTAAGTTTTTAGTTTTTTCAGACCTTATTTTACTTTTTAAAATAGATATTTTTTCTTCTAATTTCTGTTTTTCTATTATTGCTTCTTGTTTTTCTCTACTATAATCAGGTAATGCTACCATGTTTTTTATTTTTGTTTCAAGTTCTCAAATTCTTTGTTGTAACATAAAAATAACTTTATTTTTTTCTTCCAAAATTTTGTCCTTTTCATTAAAAATAAGAAAAAATTTTTCTATTTTAGCATCAATAGCTTGTTCAATTGAGGGATTTACTGTAGTTACAGACCTAGTAGTAGACACAGGTCCAACTATTTCAGAAACAGGTTCTTGGCGAAGGGCTCCAAAATCTCTTTGAAGTTCTGTTATTTCTTCTTTGGATAACAAAACTTTGTTTGCAACTTTTTTATAAGATAATTTACCAGATTTTACATATCTATCTATTGTCCTCGTAGACACTCATAAAGCTTTTGCTGCATTTTCTCTAGTTATTGAGTAATTTTTCACCATCACTAATATTAACAAATAAAATATTTTTAACTATTATAAAGATCAACTAAGTTATTTTTTTAATTATAAATGACACTATTGCCACATACAAAGAAATCACAAACACTTGGAAAAAAGTACCAAGATGAACCGTGATTCATATTCCAGAATTATTAACAAAATATTCAAACAAATATAGCATAAACATATTTAATACCAATGAAAAAAGACCAAAAGTCATATATTTCAGCGGTATAGTCAATATTTTTAACACAACCTTAATAATATTATTTATTATCCAAAACAGAATAGCTAGTATCAAAAAAGTAATTACAACCGTATATTGTACAGATTCTACCCAAAACCAAGAAGGCAAATATTTGTTTAACAAAAACAAAGCCAAACCGTGTAATAATATATTTAATATAAGGTCTTTTAGTACTTTCAAAACAAAAAATTACTAATAAATAGTAATTTACTATATACACATTTGTCTACATATTTCAAGTCAAACTTGTCTACTACTTCAACATTACCTTTCTCTCATAACCACCTAGGTGCTGTTGATGGCTAGCTCTACGAACAGCATAATTAGAGGGAAAACTTTTAGGCATCAAGTAAGTCATCAAAATCATCACTTATTCAGTCATCTAAATACTGATGAATCGCATTTCTAATAGCCAACACAGGCAACACTACTGCCCTCTTTCTTCTATTTGAAACTTCCAACCCTTTATTAGAAACAAAGTCATAATCTCGTTTCAAAATTTCGTTTATATCTGAATTTATAACAAATTCAGAAATAAACGAAGCAGACGCTAAAGACACAATAGACAAGTTTCATGTATATGAAAATGATTTTATTTTTTCATTTTCTATTTTCAAAAAAACAGTTATATCATCTCAACAAATAAAATTTCATTCATGATATTTTACTGTAAAATCTTCCATTTCAAAATTATTTAGAGGCTTTTTTGAATATTCAGATATTATTATATTTTTTTCAGTTCAAATTAATCACATAAAAAAACTTTCTACAAAATAAAACATATATAATGTATAAAAAAACATAAGAATTTCAAGATTCTTATGTTTTATGTTTAAATAACCGTAAATAAACTACTCTATCCTCCCCACAAGGAATAGAGATTAAATATTTTAGCATATCGCATCACTTGTATACTCAGCAACAAAATGTCTGTTATAAGCTTTTATTTTATCATAATATTTCCTACTATAAAACTCAGATTTTTTTCAAAGATTGTAACAACTAACTGGTCTCAAATATCACATAACTCTCGTATAACACTGAACTGGTTGCCTGTTAATTGCTTGTCAAACCTTATCATTAATAGAGTTCATAATTTTATTATTATTAAAATAAATTTAAGATTCTACAAACATCTTTGAAGTCATAATTCTACTAACTTCTTGAGTTAGTAGACTCTCACGAATCTTATTAAAAGATGCTACTAATCATCTTACAGTTTCATTAGCATTATTTTTTATATTCTTCATAAGCAACATATCTAATGTCAGCTCTCAGATTTTATTTTGTAAAACTGCTCAATAGATTATATATCATGAAATTTGTTTGTTCATTTCCTGCTTGAGCTCTTGTAAATTAGATCACACCATCAAATTATTGGAATCGAGACTAAAAAAATTTAAATCAATATTCATGTTTCAAATAAAAGCATCCAAACTTCTTTTATTAAATGGAAACAAATTAAAAGTTACTGGCGTTCTAATTAGTGTGTTTTTAAAATAATTGAAACAAACTTTTATGCTTGAATATATCTTATCAGATATTGAACTTTCAACATAGTTGTATATTTCTATAAAATCTTGTTCAGTAAATTCTTCAGGTAAATTTGTATATCCTACTACATTAAATCATTCCTTTAAAAAATAATCCAAAGATTTTTTTCAAAGACAATAAATATTCAACGCTTCTTTATTATTTTTATATTTTTCTGCTATATTTTTAAACAACCTTTGATTAGAGTTTCCAGAAAAGCCATTATCACTAGATATCACAAAAACCAAATCTTTTCATTTATCATTCACAGGTTCTCAATCAAAACCGACAGAACTAAATATTTCTAAAAAATCTTTCATAAATTGTTTGTAATTTTCTGTCTGTTTTCTTATTTTCTGTAGTTTAAAAGCTGAAACCTGTTCCAAATTTTCAGTAATCTGTCCTAAGTTGGAAACAGATTTGATTTTTTTTGCATCAGTCATAGGCTTTTTTAATAGAAAATAAATATTACAATTTTTGTTGTAACAAAAAAACTTCCTTTTTCAAGTCTTTTTTAGAAAAAAGTAAAATTGTATCATAAGCCTATTAACGACTATCAAATACTAACAAATAGATCTTAATATAAAGCTAATTGCAAACTTTCTACCAAATTTCTAAGAGCAAATATAAGACTATTTGTTAAATCACTAACGAATCATTTACTAGCAACAATTTCAAAATTTTGAATAGAATCTCAATCATTTACCAATCTAATCAAAAACTTTTGAGAATTAATTTCCAAAACAACATCATAACTTCATTCTACAAGTTCAGTAAATTCTGCTCTCACTCACTCCAAATCAATAGATTTTACACTTGAAAGAGTGTCTTTTACTAAACATTGTGAGTTCATAATAACAAATCCATAAAAAATAAAATTAAGTAATGATCCGTCGATGAATGTAATAGCTTTAATGACATAAAAAACAATAGAAAAGTCCTTCAAATTTTTATGGAAAAATCCACTTGATTTTTTGGGTAAAAACATTATATTAATTTTAATCATTTTACTCTTTAATCGTAGGATATGCAAAAAAACAATTTCGACATTGTTGTTAAAAACTTGTCAAAATATAAAAATAAATTAATAGAAATAGATAAAGTTAAAGAAATTGTTAAAAAAATATTAGATAATGAGTACTCAGAAAATAAAGCATACAAAATGATTTATCATTTGAAGAACAAATGACATCTTTTAAACTTAAAAAAGGGTATATTCTTAGTAAAAAATCCAGAAAAAGAATATCAAGAACAACAACTTTTAGAAATGTTTTATCGATGTATTGTAAAAAAGCACTGCAAATGATTTGCCAATAACAAACGATATATATGATGAATAAAAGCATTAGAATTAAATATGACTAACTTTGATGTTCCAGAAGAACTACTAATAATAAATGACAATAAACAGGCCCTAGAAACAATTATGTTTGAAAAACAAATTTCATTCAAAACATACGAATCTAATTGAAAAAGTTTATTTAATTTTTTTAAAAAACATACTAAAAATGTGTATATTTGAAAAAATGTATTTTCAATTGCCAACATAGAATTAGCGATATTAGAAAGTTTATATAATCCATCTATCGTAAATAAATGATATACAGAAGAACTCATAAAAAAGGTAATTAGAAAAAATAAAAAAACATTAGCCCTAAATGTGTTCGAGGAGATTTTGAAAAAAAACAAACATCATAGTAGTATAAATAGATTATACAAACTATCTTTGAGTATAGAACCAGAATTCTCAGAAAATTTAAAAAATATAATCAAAAAATATAGTTATGTTTTATAGTTTAATTGTTTTAATTTTTTTATTTAACATAAAGACAAAACCAGTAAAAATAAATATCAAAAATATTCGTTGGCTTTTTGTAAATAGCCAAATGTATTGCGATTGACTATCTACTCTCAAATACTCTATAAAAAATCTAAAAATACTGTAAAATATTAAAAAGTTCGCAACAATGATTCACGGCTTTATCTCTCTTTTTTTAATGTTTCTAAAAAATGTAATTGATAATATCAAAAATAATACAAATCATTCAAAAAATATCGATATAAAATTTGTATTAAGTCTTAAATTAGAGTCAACCAAATTATAAACATGAAAAACATTTAATTTAGTAAGAAGATTCACAAAGAAATCATTCATTCACCAATAGTTAGCAGGAACTACAAGACCATAAATTTCTTGATTTAAATAATTTCAAAACCTTCCAAATATAATAGCTAAAGGAACAACAACCAAAAAGGTGTCAAATAATAAAAAAAATTCAATATTTGATAGTTTTTTTGTTTTTTTAAGAATCAATAATGATACGAAAACTCAAATGACTCCTCAAATAAAAGACATCCCCCCATTCCATACAGCAAAAATATCTAATAAATTTTTTGAAAAATATCACCATTCATAAATAAAAACCTCTCCCAATCTTCATCACAATAAAACTCAAAGTATAATATAAATCAATAAACTCTCCACATCATTTGATAATAGTTTCTGTAAATTTTTATACTTAGAAAATATTTTCTTTTTACCAATAAATTTAAGAAAAAAATATCAAATCAAAAATCAAATTAAATAAAATACTCAATACCAATAAACATTTATAGATCCAATAGAAAAAGCGACCATTAAAAAAAATATAAATTAAAATATACAAAAGAAAGAATAATTATATAAACAATAGTTTCAAGAAAAAAAATATTTAAATAATCGTTAATTAATAGTCGCTAGTTAATAAACCCTCAACTAACGACCAACAATTAAAGAATTACAAACCTACTATTACTGCTTCTTTAATTGATAAAGTATCTGCGGATAATTTTCTATAATAGCAGATTTTTGCCTATAAAAATAATCATATTTATGTTTTAATACTGTACGATAAAAATCTAATTCTCATAAAATTTTATCTTGAGCATTATAATTAATTCTATTATAAGAAGAACAATTCGCATAATCTAAAGATTTATTCAAATTAATTTCCATATTTTGAATATCTAAATCTTTGAGTGCCAAAACAAAGTTTTTATCCGAAATATCCTTTAAGGAGTCACAATCAGTTTTTTTAGCTTTGAGTAACATTAAATTATTATTAATATAATGCATAGTAAATTCAGATTGAGTTAAAACTTCAAAAATATTTCACAGTAAAAAATCTAGTGTTCTTTGTACATCAAAAGAATGTCACAAATATTCAATAATATCCAAATTAGAATAATATTTTAAATCATTAATTAAACCAACAGCAAAAAACATTTGCTTATCAGAAACCTCTCACCTACCAATTTCAGAGTGTAAATCAACAAGTAATGATAAATATCAATAATAATCATTAATTTCTATTTTTTCTACATCTTGAGTAACATTACTTAGAATTTCTTGAGTAAAAGAAAAACTGCTAAATACACAAAACACAATAACTATTATTAAAATACTAAACTTCTTCATATACAAAAACTAATAATTAAATCAAATTTACTATATTTGCCAATGGTGTTTGACATAGAAGCCCTAAAAGTATACATATATCTAATATTTTTACAAGCCCAGATACCACTGAAGTTGGTATAATAAATATTTTTATAAGAACTATTAAAGAATAAAACCCTAAAACACGATAATTTATATAATATAGTAAACCGTGTAAGCCAAAGAGATGTCTTTAACAAGTGAATAAAAATATAAAAAAATAATTTCATTTTTCTTAACCATGTTTCATTTTCACACATCTATAAATTTCATCCAAATCTGTTAATCATTTTATTGTCTTAAACATCCCATCTCTACTAAGATCAATCATTCAGCTTTTCAAAGCATATTGTTCAATTTCCATATTTGATTTTCATTCAATTAGCATATTTTTTATATCATCAGTATAATCCATTAATTCAAATAGACCAATTCTTCATTTATATCAAGTTCCTCCACAAATTGGACACTGCTTTCCATCAAATTTCCCTGTTCATTTTAACATTTTTCATTCTATCATAAACCTAGACCATTGTTCTTTTGTAATTCCTCTTGATACAATTTCTTTTTTCAATAAATCTTTATCAAAATTAGAGAAAATTTTTTTAGCCATTTGCCGTTTTTCGTCAGATTTGATATCTATTTCTTTTGCACAATGAATACAAGTTTTTCTCGCAAGCCTTTGAGCTATAACCAAATTAAATGTTCCAGCCATCATATAAGGCTTAGCTCATAAATTCAATATTCTACTAATAGTTTCTATAGCCGAATTAGTATGTACAGTACTAAATACTAAATGTCATGTCATTGCTGACTCCATGGCCATATCCAATGTTTCCTTATCACGGATTTCTCAAACCATCATTATATCCGGGTCCTGTCTTAATCATCATCTCAAACCATTAGCAAAAGTAAATCAAATATCAGACCTTACTTGTGCTTGATTGAGACCTTCCATTTTATTTTCCACAGGGTCTTCGTATGTAATAATATTTATCTCTGGTTTATTTATATAATCCAAACAAGCATAAAGTGTCGTTGTTTTACCAGATCAAGTTGGTCAAGTATTCAAAATAATACCATTTGGAAATGACAAATGTTTATAAATTATCTTTTCATTACTTCATTCCAATCAAAGCTCTGACAAAGGAGGAATTTTTTTAGATTTATCAACAATTCTCATCACAAGTTTCTCTCACCATACTGTCGGCAAAGTATTTGCTCTCATATCAATCTCCTTATTGGTCAAAGTTACACTAGAAACTCTAGCATCCTGTGGAAGTCTTTTTTCATCTGGCCTCATTTGTCAGGACTCTATCTTAAATTTTGAAATAATATTTTCATGTAAGGTTTTTGGATATTGAATTAACTCCAAAAGAACTCCATCTATTCTAATCCTAATCCTACAATAATTTTCCAATGGTTCTATATGGATATCAGAAGCTCACTCCTCTACTGCAATAGTTAAAAGATTATCAAAAATTTTTATCACATCAGATTGCATAATTGCACTTTCCAGTGCTTCTCTGTATTGTCAAGTTTGTTCATACATAGGGATTTTTTATTAAATCTTAAAATAATCATTTTTATATAACAATTATAAACAAAACTCAACAAAAAGTCTAAAATACTAACAATTAAAACACTAATACGACTTGACTTTTAAAATTTATTTATAATTTTAACAAAACAAATACTTCAATTAAACTATTACAAAATCTTTAAAAGAATCGCAATGGATCCTTTTTTATAACCTTTTTCCGATTATTATTAGCAAATATATTCTCTATCATTCATATATTTCCTCAAAACTTCAGGAATTTTTATTTTCCCATCTTCAGTTTGATAATTTTCAATAATTGGAATTAAAATCCTAGGAGAAGCTAAAACAGTATTATTTAGCGTATAAACATATTTAATTGTTCAATCTATATCACGATAACGAATCCCTAATCTTCTAGATTGAAAATCTAATAAGGAACTAACAGAGTGAGTTTCTCAATACGCATTTCTAGATGGCATTCGACATTCTATATCATGCTGAACATATTTTCAACTACCCAAATCTCATGTACAAATTCATACAACTTGGTGAGGTAGTCATAAATCAGAAAGTATTTCCAAAGAAATGCTTAATATTTTTTGATGCCAACTGTTTGATTCATCAATATCAGCTTTACATAAAATAACCTGTTCTATTTTATTAAACTGATGAACCCTATAACATCATTTTGTATCTTTTCAATAGCTTCAAGCCTCACGGCGATAAGCTGGAGAAAGTGCAGTATATTTTTTTGGCAATTCAGATACATCTAATATTTCATCAGTATGATAAGAAATCAATGAGTTTTCTGCTGTAGCAATCAACCATTTATCATCTTTTTCTAAGTGATAAGCATCTTCTTCTCCTCCAGGAAAAAATCCTGCTCAAACAAAAGATCTAACATCCACAATATGTGGCACCCCCATCGGAGTAAATCAGTACTTTTGAACCATTTTATCCATGGCGAATTGGAACAAAGCTCTTTCCAATAACAAACCATCATTTTTTAGATAATAACTTCTAGCTCCAGAAACCTTTGCTCATCTAGCAAAATCTATCATATCATGTTTTTCCATCAATTCTATATGATCTTTTGGCTCAAAAAAAAACTTAGGAATTTCTCAATATTTTTCCAAAACTGAATTTTCAGACTCATCTTTTCATTCTACTACATCGTCACGAATAAATTGGGGCATAGCAAGAAGCAAAGAATCTAATTTTTCCAAGTTAGATTCATAATTTTCTTCTTTTTCTTGTATTTGTGATTTTAGTGCTTTTGCTCATTCATAATCTTGTTTTGATGCTAATTCTTTTTGTTGAAACTTTAAGTTATCAATCTCTGTTTGCATAGCTTTTCTACTAGCATCAAGCTCTAAAATATGGTCAACATTTATATTTTTTCATTTCAATTTACAAACTCTTTTGTACTCCTCTAAATTTTCACGAACTTTGTTTAAATCAATCATCAGTTTAAATAAAAAATAAAATAAATTTACAAAACAAACACCAAAAACATTATGCTTATACTAGACTCTACCTACGAACAAGTAAAACATAATTTTGTGTTGAAATAATAAACTGTCATTTTATAATGTATACATGAAAACACTTGTTCATATTATTAAGAATTTATTTTTACTTTACAATAGAAAATGAAAGAAAATTTGCCAATTATCGTCATTTGAATAATTATCGGCTTGATAATTTGATATTTGTTATCAAGAATTTATTTTTGAATAAAAATAAGATGACAAAGAAAAAACGCAATAGAAAGATCCAAAAATGTTTTGATATGACAAGTAAATGAAAAAATCGCACCAATTTTACCGTGATTTCCATACAACTACAAGGATCTAGTATTTATAGGTAAATGAATAGATTATCTAGTATTTGATTGACTATCCAACTGAAGTTTAAGAGAAATAGTGTTTTTGGAAATTAAAAGCGGTAGTTCTGGACTAAACAGAAACGAAACCATGATAAAGAAATGCATAGAAAACGGTAAGATTGCCTATGATATATTGAGAATCAAAAATTAACTAAATTAAACAAGATAAGTGTACTTCTATGTTTCTTAATCAAACATCTTAAAATGCTTAACTTTCAGTAAGCATTTTTTATTATATCACAAAAATAAAAAAATGGTTGAGAATATTAAATAAAATCTTCGTTTTTTTTGATTTAAAAGGTTTTTGAGTATAATTGTATTAACACAATGACTTATGCTTAGGCTCTATCACACAGGGTCTGCATCAGGTCCTTAAGCCTAGCAATTGGGTTATGGTGTTAGAGGTATTCCTCTTAAAACTTATCCAGATCTGTTACCAAACAAGGTCGGATAAAATCCTATAGAGAGCTTCGGAACCTATTTAACTTATCAATCTAAATTAATTGCTAAAATTGTAATTTATTTAAATTGGTTATTTAAAACCAAACCGAGGCTCTCTATTTAAAAACTATTGGCATACCAATAGTTTTTTTAAAAATAACAATTTTAGAACTATTCTAAACTTTAATTTAATAATCTGAATAAACTACTCCTATATTTTCAAACTTTTTAACTAAGCTCAAAATCAAAATTTTCCATATTTTTTAATTTTCCAACTTTTTCTTTGAATAAGGCTTTACAATCATGTAAGTAGTTTTGCTCTCAAAGAATATTTCTAACAAGACCTATTGGTCAAGTGATGTTTTTTAGTTTCAAAACCAAATATCTATTGGAATGTTTTTTTTCTTTTTGAATAATTTCTAAAATTTTTAGGTTTGTTTCGTTGTCTTTTCACATCATTACAAATCATCGTGGAAATATCTGTAATCTAGTATACTTTAATAGTTCAGCATCGATTGGCAATGTTTCTTTTGGGAACGATTGAAACAAGGATTTTAGTTTATTTGTATATCAAGTTTCAGTAAGTAGACATCCTCCTCATGGAAATTCATATCATTGTAAACCAAACTCCTCTGCTAACTGAAGTTGTGTTTTTCTAGCTCTACCTGAAATATCTAGTAGTTGATTTCTATCTACCAAACCTTGTTTCTCATAAATAGTTTCTGGTAAAAGTTTAGCTGACAAAGGACGAAGAATATCTCTTCAAGTTATTTTACTGACAGAGTTTAGAGCTGATTTATTTTGGCTCATAGGTCTTTGTCCCACAACCTCTCACGATGCTATAATTTGAAATCACTCTTGGTCTGCTATTTCTCAAGCGATTTTGAACATTAGTCCATGACAATCAATGCAAGGATTTAAATTTTTTCCATATCAATAAACTGGGTTTTGTAGCATTTGAAAGTGTGGATCAGTAATATCTACTGACATCAGCTTTATACCAAATTTTTCTGCCTGAATTTTCGCTTTTTTATCAGAAAAAAATGGACTTGTAAAAATAATCGCCGTACAATCTATTCACTGTTTCTCTAATATTTTAACAGCCAAAATACTATCAAGTCATCAAGAAAACATTACTAATGCTTTTATGTCCTTGTTCATCAAATCGGAAAATTTATAAAACCATAGACACGAATCCAAACTCGTACCTATATATTAAGATAGTAAGCTAATGTTTAGATTAATAAATACTTTATTTCAGGCATATTTTAACACAATTTTTTATCAAAACCTAAAATTATAAACTTTTATCACATATTTCTTCGGCAACCTTATTCAAATTTTCCAGAGATTCTTGTGGTCAACTTCATATTCCTATTTGAAATCACATTCAATCATAAAATGGATATAATTTTATATGAGCATGATTTACTTCTAATCATTCAATAACCATTCAAACTCTCTCCACTCCCAATCATTTTTTTAGTATAGAAACAACTTCTTTTGTAGCTTTCATATATTTAGCCAAAAAATCGTCATCTAACTGGAATATATCAGAGCCGTAATGGTCTTTACTCAAAACTAAAGTCATACCTCTACGATTTGGAAAAGAATCTAATATAGCTACAAAATCGTCGTTTTCTCGTATTTTTACACTAGGAATTTCTCATCAAATTATCTTACAAAATATACAGTTTGGATTTATCATGATATTTTGAATATAATATAAAACATTCAAATGTATACGGTTATCAAAAAAAAATTCAAACCAATAATCTCTCCTACTTTCTACCAAAATCTGCTGGAATTTCTCATCGTTCTTCCGTATCTCGTTTAAGTATTTTTGTATCAAATTTATTTTTCGCCAACCAATCCTCTGCTCTTTTTATTAAATCAAAAATTTTTGCATTATTTGGTGTTTTTTTTAGATTTGTCTTACATTTTCATTCTGAAACTCGCTTGATAGCTCGTTTGGAATCTGAATAAATCGCCTTATCTGAATTGTTTTTTTTTAAATAACTTAATCAGTGAACAAGAGCAAGAAATTCTCAAATATTGTTGGTTCATTCTCAAAGCTTGGTATGAAAAATCGTTTCTCCACTAACAAGGTCTATTCACTGATATTCTGTAATTCAAGGATTACGACTACACGCGGCATCAACTGCAATGCTATTTTTTTCAAACGGAATATTTTTTTCAAACCACTTTTCTTTGGTATAATAGGGTTCAAATCATTTTTCTAATGCAGTTTCAGCTTCTGTCAAACTATTGAAAGATTTATATTTAGCTCACTTTACTCAAACAACAAAATTTTTACATTCATCTCGTGAAGTAAATATTCATCTTTTCAATCACTCTCGGACAACATAATATTTCATTTTTTTTGACTATTTAAATGTAATTTGATTCTAAATATATAAGTTTATTATTCAATAAGTTTTTGTAAATATTTTTCAAAAAAATATTACAACAAAAAAAAACTCCTAAATTTCTGAAAATTCGAGGAGTTTTTTGATAATAGTGATCTTATTTGTTTGGATTTTGTTCTACACAAATATACCAATCTTTATTTTCATATTTTTGAGCATTTGTAACAGCATCTTTCATGGTACCTGCAGGAGGAACTATCACTTTATCTCCAAAAATTGGATTATTTGGTCGATTTTCTGGAGTCGCTCTTTTGTGTTTAGCAGTAGTTTGTAACGCTTTTACCAGTCTTAAAATCTCTGCTACACTTCTTCCATTTGAAAGTGGGTAATACATAATAGCTACGATTTGTCCTTCTGGATTTATTACAAAGACCGCTCTAACAGTAGTCGAATCATCTGCATTTGGATGTAACATTCCATATAAGTGTGCAATTTTAGATCCAGCTAATAATGGGAATTCTACTTTTACTCCAAAGTTTCTTTCAATATTTCTAAGCCATTCTATGTGTCATTGTAGTCCATCTACTGAATATCATAATAATTCTGTATTGATAGCTTTGAAATCTTCATAAGCTTTTTGGAACCCTATAAATTCTGTTGTGCATACAGGAGTAAAATCTGCTGGATGTGAGAATAAAACTACTCGTTTTCCTTTATAATCTTTTGGAAAGTTGATTGGTCAAGCAGTAGATTGAGCTTGAAATGCTGGAGCCATATCTCCAATTAAAGGTAATGTGTTTTGTGTTTCCATAATATTGTTGTATTTATCTAATAAAACTTCTCTAAATGAGAATCGTTCTCGTGTTGAACAAAATTCTTATAATAGATTGAAGACTTATTTCAATTGAAAATTTAATATCTCTACAACACTAATTTACAACTAGAAAAATAAACTCAACAAAAAAAAACGACTTGACATATATATATATCATTACAATTTAAGTGTAAATAAAAAATAGTACTAACCAAAAAAAATTAAAATTATGGTAACAATTATTATTTCAGTCATTCTCATATGGGCATTGTATAGTGTCCTTTTTCGTGGCGAAAGTTTTGCAACCTTATTTGCTTCAGGATTATTAATTGGAGCTCTTGTAGGTTTTGTTGTAGCACTTTTAATTCCACCTAAATTTGAGGAAAAAGTAAGCTCCTTTCCCTTAGAAAAAGTACAGTACAAAACTGATACTACTGGGAAATATACTTTTCTAGAAATGGGAACCTTAGATGATGAAGAGTATTGTATCTTTTATTATTATGGAGAGAATGGCGTTTTGAATCAAAACACATTTCTAACAAAAAATGTCTCAATCAAACCTGGCTTTGATACAGCCAAAGTGGAATTTAAAAAGTTTAGTCGTGATGAAAATGCAACTATCAACTATTTCTCACTTCAAAAAATCCCGGATTCGGAAATAATTATTTATCTTCCGAGCTGTCCAATTGAATGAATTAAAAGTAAACTGTCTCTAAAATTTAGAGGCAGTTTTTTTAACAAAACTAGATTGTTCAATAACGAAAAAAACCTGCTCAATGCAAGTTTTAAGGGTAAAGGAAGAAAGTCAGTAAACAAATAATAATTGGTCTAATCTAGAAATAGACCAAAGCCTAAATACTAGATAGACATTCTACATAGTTTGTAAGTTAGTAAATAAATCATCTGGCCAATTTTTTATTTTTATTTTTGTACAAACTATATTTATAGAATTAGGTTCTATTAGTACTCTTCTGCTTGAGTTAGAATGCCATCTAGATTTCGTTATACAAACTAAATTGGCCTAAATTAATCTGTATAATCAATTACTTTTGAGGGTAATCGCTCTATATCTATGACTTCTAAAACTTTTTATTCTATCCTTGTGGAACAAAATTCAAGATTCTTGAAGTGATGTAGATATAAATGAACAAAACCATAACAATGCCATTCTAATCTAAATTTCTATAAAATTTTTATTCAAAATAATATAGATAATCTAGTCATATTCAAATTCTAAGTTGTTTTAACTTCTTTTGGAAATTAAAAGCTTAAAATCCAAACATGATACTCAAGTAGAAGAAAATCAACTATGAACCAACTTTTGAAACGACAATATTATTGAAGATTCAAAAGTTAATTATTAAATGTGTATGACCTTCTTCCTAGAATAGTACAAGATGCTTTGAATAGTCACTAAATGAATCATTGAATATTTCGTACCCAAATCATCAAATAATTTCTACTCAACTCATTTGTACATTTCTATTATAATCAAAAAAAAATTCTTGTCAAATTTTTGAGGACTTTTTTTACATATTTTTTTAATACCAGTTCTTACCTAGTATATTTTACATCAAAATTTCCTTTTTTTCATCAAAAAAATGCTATTTTGATACTATTTTGAAAAAAAATCAAAACTTTTTTAAAAAATATTCTAAAATTTATACATTAACTATAAATAAAAAATTAAAATTCTATTTTTAAAAATTTAATATAAATTTATTTTAGTTATTCATTAAATTTTACAAATTTTTCTTTTATAAATGAAAAAAATTTTTTAATCTTTTTTCAATTCTACTTTTACCCATAACTTTCATAACTGAAAATAAATCCGGAGTTTTGGTAGAAGCACAAAGTCAAACTCTAATAATCATTGCCAAATCTCAAACTTTTCAAATATATCCTCATTCTTTGAATTCAGCATTATTTCAAGCGAATCAATGTTTCTTTCAAATTTCTTTCAACTGAGAAAACCACTCCTCTACCATCAAATCCAAGTCCAAAACTCATAAATATTCATCCAAGAAACTAGAAACAATTCACATATCAAATTCTGTAAATTTTTGAAATTCTTCATCTCAACTTTTTATTTTCAGTTTTACTGATTCAATTAATTTTTCATATTCTGAATCAAAAAAGAATCTTAATTGAGTATCTACATCTTTGAATGTTGTGAATCTTTTTGGATCTTTTGGAGTATGTCTTTCAATATCCAAAGCAGATTTGCTATAATCAGGATTTTCTTGCATCAAATCAGCCAAATATGGTCTATATTTTTTTGCCCAAACTAGACTTTGATTGTATAGCTCCTCTGTCGAAATCCTAGAAAGATAAGCATTATTCATGCTTTGAAGTTTGACAAAATCAAACAAAGCTCCAGAGGTATTCATATTTTCGATTTTGATTTGGAAATCGAGATAATTCTTGTCTGGATTGGCTTTTTGCCAGTCTTCATAAGATGAATCCACGATAGTCAGCAGGTAATCGATAATTCCTTCTGGCGCGTATCAATTTTGGAAAAAATAAGCAATATCCGCTTCTGGATCCTTTCTTTTGGAAAGTTTTCTTTTGTTGCCTTCTTCATCTAATTTCAAAAGCGGTGCTACATGACAATATTGCGGATAAGGCAAGTCAAATGCCTTGAAAAGCTGGATATGAAGAGGCACAGAAGTCAACCACTCCTCTCCCCTAATCACATGCGAAGTTCTCATCAAATAATCATCTGCGATATGTGCCAAATGATATGTCGGCAAGCCATCTTCAGATTTTATCAAAACGATATCATTGTAATTGTCTATCATATTTATTTTCCCTTTGATCAAATCATCAAATTCACATCTTTGGGAGAAATCTCCATGGGAACGGAATCTCAACACAAAATTGGAATCTGACTCTAATTTTTGCATAATTTCTTCTGGGGATTTGTTTCTCCATAGCGAATAATTACCATAAATTCATGGAGTCACTTTGAGGGCGGTCTGTTGTTTTCTAATTTCTTCTAACTGGGATTCTGTCATCCAACAAGGATATGCCAATCATTTTTCTATCAAAGTTTTGGCAAAAATCTGATATATTTCTTTTCTTTGGGATTGAGTATAAGGACCGTAATTTCAGACATCTTGGCTGTTTGCTCCTATAGGTCATTCATCTATTTCTACATTAAATTTTTGGAGATAATTGATAATCAGATCTACTGCTCAATCTACCTCTCTTTTTTGGTCTGTATCCTCTATTCTCAAAATAAATGTTCATCATTGTTGTTTGGCGTATCTCTGTGCAACAAAAGCTGAATAAAAATTTCAAATATGCATAAATCCAGTAGGACTAGGCGCGAAACGAGAACAAGTAGCATTTGTCCTAGGTGGATATTTTTTCTCTAAATCAGCTATAGTTTGATCAACATCTGGGAACATTAAATCCGCTAAATCTTTCCAATCAGCCATATTTCCAATATACTAAAAAAATAAAAAAAAACAATTATTCAATACAATAAATAACTTTATAAGTTATAATTTCAACGATAAATGGTTGATTTTTCAATTATTGTTCTTTTCTGTTTCTAACAGAATAATAAAGTATGATGTGAATAATCAGTAATATAGCAATAATTCAAACACGGTAAATTGACTTATACATCACACCTTTGTGGTTTATTTCAGTATATTTTTGTTGACGCTCTCTCTGCTCAACACGACAAGTTTCAATTTGTTCTTCTGTTAAATTAGAACTTCATCATTGATAATCATAGTTTCCATACTTTTGGCTACATCCATACAAATCTACATATTCTTGTTGTTGATTTAATTCATCATATTGAAAAGATTGTCTCATATCCAAATAATCATCTCCAATTTTTGCTGATATAATAATAAAAAGAAAACTTAATGCCCAAATCATAGTCTTAGAATATAAAACAATAAGTTTAGGTTTTTTCTGATCTTTTCAATAAAGGTTTTGATAAAGTACAAACAAAATCAAAAACAACAATACTGGAACAACAAAGAAAAAAGCAAGTTGAAACACATTAAATCCATTATACATGATATCTTTGGTTAAAGAATAAAACGACAACAATATAGTCAATACTAACGGTTTTACAATACAAAATTAAAGGAAAATATATTTCTTTATGTTCAAAAAAATTCAATAAATATTAAAATTTTTCAATTTGTCATTTTGTTTAAAACAACAATGTTAAATAAAAGTATAAATAATTATACAATTTTCTTGATTTTTGTAAAAAAATCTTTATACTCATGTTTGACCACATACCTCAATATAGTTTACATAAGAAAAAATAGGTTATAGTTTATTTGATTTTATCTATTCAAAATTATAATGGATTATCTTTCAAAAAAAATAAAAACTCTAAGAAACTATGCTAATTTATCACAAGCACAAATGGCTAATTTATTAAAGATAAGTAGAGTAACTTATGCCAATATTGAATCAGGTAAAAGAGATCTTAAAAAGAATGAAATAGAAAAAATTGCACATATTTTTGAGCTTTCTATTGAAAATTTATTAGAAAAACCTGTTGAAAAAACCAAAATCACAAAAAATCATCCATTAAACAAAATGATACAGACCATTCTGTACATACTTTCTCAATGTGCAGGAAAACCAAATGTTGGAAAGATTGTGTTAAACAAACTTTTATATTTCGCCGACTTCAACCATTATGAAAAGTATTGGACCTCAATTACAGGAGATCTCTATATAAAAATGCCAATGTGACCTATGCCAAAATCTATCGATGCTGTTGTCGCACTCATGGAAAAGGCATGAATCATTAAAACCATAACTTCTGAATTCCATTGATATAATCAACAAAGATTTATCCCAAACGAAAGACCAGATTTATCTGTTTTCTCAGCAACAGAACTTGCAGAATTAGATAGCGTTATTACAAAATATAGTGACAAAACTGGTAAATGGTTAACTGAATTTTCTCATGGTGATATGCCTCGAAAAGCTACAGAAAAAATAGGTGATGAAATTAGTTATGGATTAGCTCACTATCGTGAATCTCTTTATTCTGTAGCAGAAGTCACATATAATGATTAAATTTTTGTATACCAACGAATTTATACATGATTATAAAAAAATAAAAAAATCATATCCCTCACTATGAAATTATAATGGAGATAAGTGAGATTTCTCTGATTTTAAAAGAGCACTAAAAACAAATCCTACTAATATATGAGGAGTAGAAAGAATAAATCAATTATGAAAATCTGTTTTTTTGCCAGTTTATAAAGCTAAAAAGTTTGCATGTAAATCACTTAAAAGCACTACTAAATTGAGACTCATCTACACATATGATAAATGTAGTGAAACTATCCAGTTTATACAATTTATAGAAATTTATGCAAAAGCTGATAAGAAAAATGAAAACAAGGATAGAATAAAAAAACTTCTAAGTTGAAAAAAAACTCTAAGTTAATGAGTTTATATTAAACAGTATTTACAGAAAAAATCCGTGCTAATCACACGGATTTTCCTGTTATTGATTTTTTCTATTTGGACAGTAGTGAAAATAAGCTCAAAAATTTGACAAAAATGATTTTTTTTTGTATAATTAAGTAGTTTTATTTTTATTTTAATATCATGTGAATAGAAAATATAAAAAAATGAAAAGAACATTTATTTTCTAGCTGTGAGTTTGTAATAAGCTGACATTTTTGATTCAACCGATTTCCTGCCGGGATAGGGCATGTTGATAGTTTTATAAGTATTAAACAAAAAATAGATTCAAAATGTTATGTGGGGATCAGAAAAACTCCACAAAAATGACTCAGTATAGAATACATTTCTATGTATAATTGAGAACGTTTCCTAGAATATGAAAAAGAATTGATAAAGAGTCACTATGGCCCATGACTTGATCTTCTCGAAAAAGAAATGAATCTTAACAAAAAAACTCATGGATATGAAATAGCGGTAGTTTCAGAAAGTACAAGAGGAGAATGATTAGGGTTCACAGGTACAATATTTAGTCTAATTGTTACTGGTATTGGTATACTGACTGGGAAATACAAGCAAAACATATTAGATGATTATGAGTCCTTTGAAAATAGTATTCATTTTCATGAAATAAAAACATTAGCTCATAAGTGTACACGGGAAATAAAACACGGGAATTCTGGTCCTTCCTACTATACAACCTTACTGCAAACAGCACATCCTCATGTATATCTAAGCGATTCACATAATATACAAAAACTAGATGATATACAATTTATAAAAGAATATTATCAAACAATACCCAAAATGTTAAATCTTAAAGATATATCTTCTACCACATTACCAATCCGTTGGGCGATGATATATACATGACAAAGAGCAAATACCAATATGGTAGAAAGTCAGAAAAAGTTTACCAGAATGAAAAATAAAAATTATAGCGAACGATTCAATAATCAAAATCGGGATAGTATTCACTCACATCTCCATAAAATATTTTCTACCAATGGATATTATGAAATTATAACAAATGCTATTAGTGCAATGAGTATAAAAACACTTTATTTGTTTTCTCATATCTATCAATATTGACCGCGTAGAGAGTATATATATGAACTTATAAATCACTTCAATACTATCCATAGTTTATATAACGATATAGAAGAAGATAGTGATATTGTTGATGACTTTTTTTCTGCTTGTGCTCAAAAAAATGTCTCCCCTGATATGTTTGGTATGTTTCCTATATATACAAGTAAATTTGGATGAAATTATATAATAATATTCGAAGACGATAGCGATTATGATATACTAAGAATTATTATAGAAAGTATGAGAACAAAATACCCCCATATTCGTATAGCAAGTAAATACAATTTTGATACACCACCTTCCCAAGGAATTAAAATAGAACAAAATCTATTTGCATCTATTTCATCTGAAAATTCAGAAAATGTATATGTGATGATAGATAATTTTTGAGAACAAACAATTTGTAATTATGCTGATATAGAGCCAGAAAAAACTTCATGACTATTTTTGGATGCAGTAAAAGGAAAAATATATTTCAACGGCGAAGCACTAACATCAAAAGATATTAAATCTCAATCTACTACCATAGAAATATTTGATTTAATATTACAAGCTCCTGATTTTACTATAAAAAACAATCAGTTATGACCTTCTACATTTTCTGGACAACAAAATCAAATGCTTGGGAAAATAGTCTATCCACTAAACAAATTTATTTATAATCGCACTGACCAAGAATTCCCTTTCGAGTCAGCATGATCTTTGAGAGAATTTTGGTTAAAATTAGGAAAAACAAATATTCCTGTGACTATAATAAAAAAAATGACATAAATACTTTATCTTACGACATATTTGATGATACTACTAGACAAAGAAATAGAACAACAATCATGAATAGCAAAAAAACCTCTTGCTAATCATTCTTTGGAAAATTCTTTACTAAAAACATTAAATCAAAATAAAAAAGCAGAACATTTTGTTTGATTATTACGCCATGGATTAACCATAGCTAATATGGAAAAAGATATGAGAAAAGAAGCTGACGAACCGTTAATAGAGTCTGAATTTTGACCCAAATCCAGCATTAAAAAACAAGCAAATAACTTTTTACAATTATGAATTCCAATACAAGAACTTTGTATCCACTTTGATCCTATAGTAAAAAGGGATTGGCAAACTGCTAAAATATTTTGTGAAGAAATATGATTAACATTTCCCAACGAAAAAGAGATGTTTGATACTCATATAATGAAAGAAAAATATCCACACCTAAAATTAACAAGAGCTTTAGCTACAAGAAAAAAATGAGATAGACAAAATAATGAGATACCTATCCAATGAACAAAAAAAAACGAAGCATGAGCAGAATCAATACTGGAGTCAAGAGTAAGGATTTTTGATTATATAGAAAAAATTAAAAAAAATATACAAAATAATTCTTATAAACATCATATCATGATAGGTCATCGTACAGGAACAAATGGTTTTTTGGATGCAAAATATAATAGATCAAAAATTGATCTTATCAAAGATATGAAAGAAAGTGAAGTATCTCAACTAGATTATGGATTTAAAAATCAAACATGAGAGTTTATTAATCTTACAAAGCAACCATACAGTAAACAATGAGAAATTAAGGTACATAATGAAAATAAGATTTTTGAATTCGATATATCATTATATCCACAACAAGTAGAAGAATTTAAAAGTGCTGTTTCTACACTAAATATTTTACTGGGAAATAATATTATAGCAGACACTAATATAATGAATGCATATCTAGAGGAAATAAAAGAAAACATATCCAATGACATGAGTATGGAAAATATTTTCAATTATATTGGTATTAATAGCAATTTTATCAGAACATATATTTTATCTTTTTTAGTTGATATTATTATATCATCCAAAGATAAGAATATTGAAAACATAGTTGTAGAATATCTTGATGATGAGGGAGTCCCTGAAAAAGAAAAATGTAGATGGATGTTAAAATTATACAACAATGAACATGAATTTTGGAAATATGTATTATATAAATTATATATGAAAAATAAAAATATCATCGCAAATCCTATTATATCTCAATTTATAGAAGAAGATAGAAAAACATTAATACCCTCCCCTGATGGAAGATTGATACCAAAAACCCCAATAGAACAAGAGATAGAAAAAATAAACCAAACACAAAAATACAACAACATTCATATTGATACCTTATTGTGAAATAACATTTTTCTCAAAGATTTTTATGTAACACAAAATCTTTCTTGAGAAGGGGAAAATCTATCTTCCAATGATTTAATTGATAATATTCTCCATGAAAATAACCAATTATTTATTATTCAAGCCACGGGATGATCAGGAAAAACTATATTATCCAAATATTTACTCATGAATCTATCTAATTTCTCACATCTACAAAAAAATAATACCTATTCTACACGAGTAAAAGAGGTAGATCTCAATGATTACTCTGTAGATACTCTTGAAAATATATTGCAATGACCAGAAAACATTTTTGTGATAGATGCTTTGGATGAAAAAAATCCAAATACAGTAAAAAAGCTTGCTGAAATAAGTAATTCGGATAAATTTAAACATTCCAATAAGAAACTAATACTTTTGTGAAGATATGTAGATGATGATTTTGTGTATAAAAATGATGAAAAAACAGAAAAAAAAGAAAATGTTGTATTATATCAACTTCAAGAAGAAGTAGCTATCTCGGATTATATCCAGAGTTTTACAAAAATAATCAAACCTGAGCATATACAAGAAAAATTTAAAAAAGAACTTACTGATATAGTGGATGTGGTAGATAGTGAACTTAAGACACCCATTATTATAGAAATGCTTGCTAATATCGTTAAAAGAAAAATAAGTGTATGAAGAGGTGGTAAAGTTTTTGTAGATAAAAATGGTAATGAAAAAAAAGATATTACTCGTAAAGATATTTATGATAAATTTTTTGAGTATCTTCATCAAAGAGAAGGTCAAAAATCTGATAATTTCTGAGAAGAAAACGAAAGATTGTATCTTAACAATCCATTTATGGGAGAAGAATATGATGAGCTAAGGAAAGATTTTCTTTCTTTTGCAAGTAACAATATTTTTTTATATAATCAAAAGAATCTAAAAAATGGTATAGTTATATCAAAATGAGATTTACATGCGGAGATGTTAAGATTTTTATTTACTGATCTTTTCGATGGTGGGATGCTACAAACAGATGCCTACATCAAATATAAGAAACATTTTGATGTACATGATATGAAGTTAGAAGATTTTCTAGATTTTATGACAACAAAACGAGAAACACACAAAACATATCAAATGATTAATAAGAAAATTGATATATTTTTGGAAACTTTATTTGCATACGGATTTTTTAAAAACGAATGAGACAACAAAATATCTTTTTATCACAAAAGTTTTTTGGAATATTTTAATTATATTAACTATTCACACACATTTACAGATACACAAAAATATATAGAATATATAGCAAAAATAGCTTATTTTTTTGATGATATGCCGGAAAAAATAGCAATATTTCTTAGCATACCATGATTTGAGGATAGTAACAATATGATTAAAGTACTAGATAAATTTAAAAAGAATAAAGATAAAGAAATTAGTTATCCACACGAAAAAGAATATCGAGCAAATGTATACAATAAGGCGTTGTTATCCGTGTTTGGAAATAGAAAAGTTTCATATAAAGATATTCAGAGTATATGAAAAATACATGACTTTGTAAAAAAAGTTTTTGATGGTAAAGAAAAAGATATTATTTCATCCATTGAAAAAGTTAAGATAGCATTAAAAGATAAAGAATTAATAGAACAATTCCCTTTCAATAAAGAAGGTTTAGAACAAACCTTAATACAATTAAATGTATGATTAAAAATAATACAAGATATACAAAGAGAAATACAAGAAGGTGATGACAATAAAGATATACAAGAACATTTAAATGAATTATGGTCTCTATGTAAAAAGAAAAATTTTTGTTTTACACGAGAGGGTGAATGAAATTTTATAAACACCATGTTATCTGGATTAGATACATTATACCGACATTCATTAAAAGATATACTATTGATGTTAAACTGAGATTATCTTGCTCACATAAAATACCAACAAGAATATAAATAACAAACTAAAATATAATTTTTCCCAACTTTGTCCGTCTTATTCACAAATAAAAATACTATACTCCCTACGACATCAAAAATTCGTAAGGTTTTTTTTATATATCTACGAAGATTAAAGTTTATTTTTATTTGTTTTATGATATTACAATGAACAAGGAACAATTACTTAACACTTGTCGCATACTTATCAACGACATGGAAAAAGAGCTTCAAGAAAACGACATCTGAGAAGCATTGGAAGATATACGCCAAATATTTTCCCACTTCAAAGATCTAGAAGCTCAAATCGATATTCTTTCTCCCAAAGAAGAGGAACAATTAGATGAAATCATCGCTACCTTATCTGATATAGATATAGATAAGATTAAATCATCAAAAGAAATTATAGAAATTATCGATACTATATCAGGCTTATTGAATGATTTTAAGTCAAAAATCATTTTTTGAAAATCTGATGAGATGATAGATCTAATACAAAACATGAAGTCTCTTCTAGAAATATTGGCGAAAAAAATATAGAACAAAAATTTTCACAACTTTGTCAATATTTTTCACAGATTATTTTATTATACTGTAGTCGTCAAAATAAAAAGACAGATGTAGTTGCCTCTTCTCTTGTATTTCTTGAGAACGAGATGCCTTGATGGAGTAATATCTCCTAACTACATATATAAATAGTATAAGACTGTTTGTATAGTATTATCAACAGTCTTGTATGCAATTAAGATCTTAAATATTTTATTTCACCATCTATCTTTGTATTTCTTAGATATGATGTACAACAAAAATCAAAAACAAAAAAAAAATCAAAAAAACTATTAAAACTCTAAAATTTTACTTTTTAAAAATAAAAAAATGGAAAAAGAAAACTTAAATTTACAAAATGGGGATTTTAATGATAAAAATAATTCTAAAATCAAGCCCGAAGCTAATTCTGAAGTAGAAAAAACGGATTATAATTCCATTGAAAGTCAAATTGATAATGTTGGGATAAAAACTGCGGAAGAATTGAATGATTCACTAGAAACTAAAAAAATTGAAAAAATTTACTACGCAAATATAATGAGGAGAAATCCAAATCATGGTGGTACATGATATATAAAAATAATTGGAGCTACATATGATGTTGCATTTCCTAAAGAATATGCATGGGATTATGATTACAATGTTTATTTACTTATCACGGTTGAACGCCTTTCTGATAATCGTCTTAAACTAACCTGTAAAGACAAAGAAATAGTCGTTGGGCTTAGTTATTTTGAACGAAGGCCTGAAAGTATAGGTGAAAATATAATTAATAAAATATTAAATATTGTTGGTTATGAGATAGACAATGCTCGTGAGATTCAAAGATATTTTTAACTATTTATACTTATTAAACTATACTTTTTAAAAATTAGTAAAATAGATTACACAAAATATTAGGTCTATTCCATAAAAATTAATCAAATTAGATGCAATAAGTGTTTTTTACAGATTTATCAACATCTTTCATAGATTATTATATTATATAGTAGTAGTAAAATAAAAACAAAAATTATTATCATCAGTGGATAGTACTCTGTGTCAGGTTATAAATATCCTGTGGTTTGTTTTTCTTACCATTTGCTTGATAAAATTTCTAATCTGGCATACAGTACTATCTACTGAAGATAGTAGGAGTAAGCCGAAAATCCCATCAAAGAGTAGGCAAACTAAAAAACAAAAAAAATGTGCAGAGCAAAAAAAGATTACCCCAAAGGGGGCAAATATGCCTCTGTAGGGGAAGAAAGTAGTGCCCGTAATTGGGCTCACAAAAGAAATTATGACAAAGAGATCCAGGAAGCCATCAAAAAGGGCGTCCACCACGGGATGCTCTATGGTAGATGGTAACTCTCAAAGTCCTGCAGTGGCGTATACCCACGAAGATCGACGATAGTCAGTATACATTTTGAATCCCAATTGTGTTTCTTTTGGGATCAATATAATTGAAATTATATTAAGCCACCTGCATTTCGGGTGGCTTTCTCATTTTCACAACTTTGTCAATATTTTTCACAGATTATTTTATTATACTGTAGTTGTAAATAAAAATAAAAATAAAAATAAAACTATAAAGCCGGGGACGGGGGTTTAATACCGAACACAAATGAAATGAAAATAAAAATTAAAAATTTTTTGGTCTTTGGTCTTGTCTTTGGTCTTGTTGCAATGACTGCATGTACAACAAATTGTACAAACAGCAAAGAAAGCCCTTTGGACTCCATAGCATTAAAAGACAGCCTTGAAGCTGTCAAAAATCGTAGACACTACATTAAGTTCGTTGTGTTCTATCCCCAACACAACGATACCCTTGAGTGGTATTCGAAAAATAAATTCCACCATTCTATGAATGGTGGATCCAGCAGAGTTTATGAAAATAAACTACTGTCTGGAAACAAAAAGGAATTTAAAACTACAGCACCCATAAAAGTGCTGGAGCAATATTAAGATACTTCTAGGCTTGGTACCAACCCAGGGGTTGGAATAGACCTGCAGTGGTGTATACCCACGAAGATCGGCGATAGCCAGTATATACAACCGCCTAGTCCGCGTACAAAAAGACTCCTGCGTGTCACTGACAGGTAGTAAACAATGACAAACTAACCCATCCTGAATTCTAGATGGGTTTTTTATTTTTTCACAAACTTGTCAATGTTTTTCACAGATTATTTTATTATACTGTAGTCGTCAAAATAAAAAGACAGATGTAGTTGCCTCTTCTCTTGTATTTCTTGAGAACGAGATGCCTTGATGGAGTAATATCTCCTAACTACATATATAAATAGTATAAGACTGTTTGTATAGTATTATCAACAGTCTTGTATGCAATTAAGATCTTAAATATTTTATTTTACTATCTATCTTTGTATTTCTTAGATATGATGTACAACAAAAATCAAAAACAAAAATCAAAAACAAAAAAAACTATTAACAATCTAAAATTTTACTTTTTAAAAAAATTATAAAATGAACACTTTAGATGAATATCGTGAAGAACTCAATTGCCAACATTGTGGGAAAACAATTCAATGACATTATGATCCGTGAAGTTATTACCATCAATGAAGTATATTAAAGTCTAGAGATGCATTAATTTTGCATGAAAAAAACTGTGAACTCAATCCAAATGGTCCCAATAAAAAATTATTTGAAGATATTGCTAAATGTAAAACTCAAGCAAGAATATCTGAATGTTTGAATTGTAAACATTACCAAAAAAAATGTGACGGTATTGAAAAATAAAAATCAAAAACAAAAAAACTATTGTAACAGAGTTTAAAAACTTATTTTATACTATAATTTATTAAAAAATGGAAAAAAAAGAAAAAGTATTCCTCCTTTGAGGACAAGATGCAGAAATGCAACACATTAAAAGTATTTTAGACAAAGAACAAGTCCCTTATATTGACAAGTGACTTGGTCGATGAGCAAAAGTAGAAGACTATGCAGAAGAAATTAAACAGCTTATAGCTGAATGAAAACAGCCTGTAGCTATTGAACTTACTGGTGCTGGTGAAGGTGAATATGCGAATGTTATGAGTATTGATCATCATGGAGAAAGAGCTCTCGAGAAAGCATCTATTTTACAAATTCTCGATTTACTCGGATTAAAACCAAGTAGAGATGAAGAAATGATAGCTGCAATAGATGCATGATGACCAAAAGCAATGCTTCGTGCAGGTTTTACTAAAGAAGATGTTATAGGTGAATCTAAAAAGATTTTTGATAACCAAAATATTAGCGAAGAAATGGTGGCTGAAGCAAAATCTGCTCGAAACAATCGTGAGGTTATTTGAGATATTACTATTGTAAAAATGTCTCATTCTAAATGTGCTCCAATACACCGATTAAACCCAGGAGAATACAATGGATTAGTTATTATCTCTAGAGATGGAGAAGTAAATGTTTTTGATAACAAAGAACTTGTACAAAAAATCAATGAAAAATTTCCATGAGGATGGATTGGTTGAGATTGATTATTAGTAGATAGTATACCAACTTGTTATTGGGGATGAAACCCAAATTTAGAAGAACTTGAAGTATTTGTGAGGGAATATGCAAATAGTAAAAAGGAATAATTTATAAAAAGTATTTGTATAAAATTTATTTACAACAAAAAGCTACTTATTATTTTAGATAGCTTTTTGTTTTTCACAACTTTGTCAATATTTTTCACAGATTTGTTTAATATAATATGAGTGTTAAAATAAAAACAAACGAAAATATTGAAAGAATATGAAAAAAATAAGTTACTAAATTAAAAATAAGAAGGTTCTAGTGCTGTCTATTGTATCTCTATAGATAAGCAAATATAAAAGGAATATCCTCAGATCCTTCTTATAACGGAGCTAATAAACTCAAATATTCAAGACATCATCGGTTAGAGAAGTGTATCTGCGACGGATTGCAAGAGCTTCTGTTCCCATCAGATGTCAGGTAAACAAAAAACTAAACAAAAAAACTGTTAAAAATCTAAAAATTTACTTTTTAAAAAACAATAAAATGGAAAAAGAAAACTTAAATTTAGACAAGGAACTTGTTAATAATGAAATCACTTCTTCAGAAGTTGATACTACTAAGGAAACAAAAGAAGTAGATGAAACAACGAATGAGTCATTATGAGAAAAATCAAATAAAAATGACGAACTCTTGCGTAATCTCGATTTTTGAACAACACCAAAAATTTTAAGTAATGAAGATATGAAAAACCTTATTTGAAAAAACATTTGGCTTATTTCACAACGAGATTATAGTCCAACTGATTATGAATCATCTTGTTACTACAATGTAACTGGTATTGAAAGTGATAACAAACTTGAAATTAAATCATTAGAATCTGAATGGCCATGTATTTCTGCAGACAAAAATGAATTAGCTGATATACTTCAAGAACGATGATACACACTAACTCATCAAGGAAGATCATGATTTGCTAGCAGAAATCGTTATATTATTTCCAAACCATCACCTCAAGTTATTTCTACCAAAGCACCTTTGCTCATACAATGTCGTATGGACAAGGATGAAAAAGAAAAATTTGGCATAGTATCATCAGATAATTCATCATCATGGCAAATTATTTGGACCTGAGAAATGCAAGAAAAAGAAATAATCTCACCAAATGAAATCAAAGAAGTAAAAGACATTATTGAAAAAGCTAAACACGAGCTTAAACAAAGAAGAGTAAAAAGAATGGATGAACATATAAAATCTCAAAAAAATGGATTTATCTCAATAGTAGATATATGATGATGACCTGAAGATTTTCACGAATATGATATTCCAGAAAATTATCTTATCATCGCACAAAAAAGAATAGCCTGTACTCAAGATTATAGAAGAAACATCACCCACACCTACTCTGTTGTACTAATAGACACCAATGCTATTCAAGGGAAATCATTTATAAAAATTAAAATTCCTAGTGAATATAAGTGATTAGTAATAGGGAAAGGATGATCAAATATCAAATCACTTTGTGAAAAGCTGAAATGTAGGATTATGATTGAATAATAAAGAACACATATCTTATACATTTCTCATTTACTCAAAATATTTTACATTATTATTACAAAATGGAGAATAAAGAAAAAGTATTTCTACTTTGAGGACAAGATGCAGAAATGCAACAAATTAAAAAAAAATTAGAAAAATATTGAATTCCTCATATTGATAAAAATTTATGATGGAGAGCTTCTGTTAAAGATTATGAAAATGAAATTTTAGAGATTCTCCAAAATGGAAAACAGGCAGTCGCTATTGAATTAAGTGGTGCTGGAGAATGAAAATTTAAACAAGTGTTATCTATAGATCATCACGGAGAATCTGCTAAAAACCCAGCCTCAATTTCACAAGTTCTAAAATTAATTGGAGTTGAACCAAGCCTTGAGGATGAACTAATTGCTGCAAATGACCGTGGCTATATCCCTGAAATCATTAGAACATTAGAACAATGTTGAATAACTAATCCTGAAGAACAATGGAGACATATTGATTATATTCGTTCTCTTGATAGGAGGGCTCAAGGTATAAATTCTCAACACGAAAAAGAAGCTCAAAAAGCAATAAATAAAAAAGAAATTCTCCTTGATGGAGATCTTTTGATCATAAATTCTACTCATAGTAAAACTTCCATCTACGCAGACAAATTATATGGTAGCTATAGCAATCTCTTAATTTTATCTGATAATTGAGAAGTTAATTTTTATGGAAACTGAATTCTTTGTGAAACTCTCCATAAAGAGTTCTGATGACGGGCAGGAAATATAAATTATGGAGAAGATAGTAATGAAACTGCCTATCGAGGATGATATCCTGATAAAGATAAAGTTAAAGAGTTTATTATAAATACTCTTGAGCAAACAAAAATAATAAAAAATAAATAGTAAATAATATTAATATTAAATTAATGTAACAACTATATTTTTACCGACACAATGATCCTTAAACCACATTTACAAAAAAATCCTGCTAATCATGTAGGATTTTTTATATTAATTATTTAAAATCTAATTCCATTAAAAAAATCTATTGAAAATCGTTTTTTTATCATTACATTGATTTTAATGAGAATTGTAATATTCTCATTTTATTTTTTACTAAAATTTTCCATGAAATTAGACGGTAAAAGTATCCAAGTAGCTATTGCTCAACTCGTAGAAGACTACAAGTTTGATGCGTTTCAAATTTTTGAAATTGTAAAAATGGGTATCAGATCATGATTTAGAAAAGATTACCCTGAACACAAAAAAGCAAATATTGCAATAAGTATAGACAATGAATGAAATGTAAAAGTTTACAAACAATTACTAGTAAAGAAAGAAGACGAAATAGAAGATGAGGACACAGAAATTTGATTAAAAGCTGCCAAGGAAATCAGAAAAGACATCAAAGAATGAGAAGAACTTTTGATAGATGTTACTCCCAAAAGTATGGAACTATCCAGAATTGCATCTCAAGCAGCAGCCCAAACGATCAAACAACAACTAAAAAATGTAGAAAGAGAAAAATTCTTTGAAAAATTTCAAAACAAAGAAGGCGAACTCCTAAAAGCAAAAGTAATTAGAGTACATGCAGATAGTGTAATATTAGATATAGAATGAGCGGCAGTAGTTTTGCTACCAGATTGACAAATTCCAAACAGAATGTATGAACCTGGAGAAGAAGTTTTTGTTTTGTTAAAACAAATCTCAAAAGACTCTTGAGGTATTATGTTAAACATTACCCAATCTTCTCCCGATTATATAGAAGCGATATTAAGAAAGATTGTTCCGGAACTAGAAGAATGATTAGTTATAATTGAAAAAGTAGTTAGAGTACCATGAAAAAAAACAAAAATTATGGTTAGCTCAACAGACGAAAAAATAGATCCTGTAGGAGTAATGGTTTGACATAAGTGAGATAGAATCAATACCGTATTATCATTGTTAGATTGAGAAAAAATAGATTATATAGAAAAAATAGAAGACCCTATAAAATTAATTACTGCATGTTTGAAACCAGCTCAAATAGACAATATCGAAATAAAAGATAAAAAAGCTTATATTACACTAGATGAATCACAAAAAGCATTAGCAATTTGAAGATGAGCTTCAAACATAAGACTAGCTAGTCAAATTACCTGATATGCAATAGAGTTAAAATAATCACAAAAAAATATTAGCCCCCTTTTTCGACTGAAAGGAGTCCTCTCCCGATAGATCGGGATCTCACTTTGTTCGAGATCTTTCGGGAAAAGTCCTATTATAAGAAAAATCAAGAGGAATAAAGAAACTTAACTTGTCAATTTGTAATAGTTATGATCAAATTGTGTATTATTTTTGAGCAAAGCTCGCATAATATAGACCATTTTCTTAGCTACAGCTAATACAGCAATAAAATGATGTTTTCATCTTTGGATGTGTTTATCATAAATTGATTTGAAATACGAGGAATGTTGTAAAGAACAGAATGCAGATTGGAATAATCTTTTTCTCATATAAGGATGACCTCTTTTAGACATCCTTAATGCTCAAGTTTTGGTTCCACTTTGTCTAAGTCTAGGATCTAAACCTACATAAGCTAACATCGCTCTTTTAGAACTAAAAGTATTATGAGCAAAAAGTGCATAAGCAACTTTTGCTGTAAAAGGAGAAATTCCCACAATAGAATCCAAGCAGTCAACTTGTTCTTGTGCTTCTGGACTAAGCTGGATATCAAGTATTTCTCTTTCTAATCCTTTAGCTCTTTGCTCTAAAACTTTTATTACTTCTTTCATTTTTTCTAATTCTTGGCTTTCTCATAACCTTAAAGTTGCTAATCCTTTTTCAAGTGCATTAAAACTTGCTTTCGATTGTTGAATAAGTGTTTCTAAATGAGCAAGGAAAGAGATAAGCATTCTTAGTTTAATGATATTCAAATCTCTATCAAATGACTTAAGATTATCCCCTTCAATGAGCCCAATTTTTGCAAGCAATTGAGCGTCTGTAGTATCAGTTTTAGTTCCTCTTACGGTGTGTTTGATGTACTGATGGGTTATGATAGGATTAATCTCTTTAACATTCCAACCATCATTTTTAAGTAATGTTGCTAATAGGAGATGAAAACTTCCTGTAGATTCTAAAACGAAGGGAATTGTTGCATTCAACCCTAAAGCTTTGAGTTCTTGTGAAAATTGAGAAATAGCTTGAGAATTGTTAGCAATTTGATAAAATCAGGAATGGTTAGAGCTGAGAAAACAAATATCAATCTTAGCTTTTGCCACATCCAATCCCAGGACATTAATGTCTTGAGGATTAACTCATTTAAATGATGCTTTTAGTGTCATGATGAAGTGGGTAAAAAGTAAAAAGGGAAGTCAAAATCTATTTACAGAATAGTCTACTTGGTTATCAAAGCTCGAAGCTTAACCTATTATAAATTCTTGAATAGATTGAGTGGAATAGGGATAGACTTTGACAAAAGCTAAAAGCTTTAGAAGGGCTAAATCCTCTATTCCACTTGATATTCCCTATAAATTATAACCAATAAGTATATATTTTTCAATATATTTCCTATAGTAGAAGGGGGGAAAGGAAGGATTTTGTAATAAAATGAGGATTTTTTTATTTAATCCCCCTTGTTTACAGAGTTCTCCGTAACAAGTAAGGGGGACTAACCAACTTGTAACTTTATAAACTTTATAACTAAAGTTTATCTATTGTATACAATCTTATCAATAACTCATGAAAAATTGCTTTTCTTTGATAATCATATTTAAATTTTTCCATTCATTTTGCTTCACGAATAATTTTTATTGCTGTTCGTCTAAATGCACTTCATTCTTGTTTAATAAGTTTGTCTATTAATGATTTGAAGACACTCACAATTCAAAAATCCTTTGAAGTCATTTCATAATCTGTTTGAGGAATGTATTTTTCTTTTTGTGGAGGTGTATGCTTAGTCAAATTAATATATTGATCTCTATCAATAACTACAAAAGCATCCATAATTCTTCTTCTAGAAGATCTAGCAAGAACATTACTGTCATACACCATTGCTTCACTCGCACCCGCATCAAGTGCCAAAGCATTATAGCATTCAAAATTATCTTTCAAATAACTAGAAAGCTGTAAAATATTAATACCACCAACAATTCACATATAGATAGTAGAACGATCTTTTGTACTACATATAAAATTTCTATTTGCAGATCAATACATTTTACTTTCAAAGTGCATTTCATTCGCTTCTACAACATTTTCTCAATCTACTAATAATACAGTAAAATTTGCTAATCAAAAATACAAATCATTCAATCATTTTCAGTTATTCAAAGTTAACAATCCCATTCTTTCATTCAATTTATTTTGAACAAACATTGGTTCTCAATCCTTATTAAATCAAAAAATCATTCTAGATTCTGTATTAGGCCAAAATCTACTATAATCTTTTCCATTTCATAAATAAACTCTTTCAAAATTTGAATGAGTCACTTTACCACAAGAAGTATAATCATCTGGACAAAAAAATGTTCAGTTTATCCCAGAGTCTCATCAAACTTTTTTAACGAGATTCTCTAAGGTATCACCTCAATTATTCGCTAATGAAGTAACTACATAATGTTCTCAATCTAAAACTACTTTAATAACTCTAATAGGTTTACCTCATCTAACTTCCAGCAGCAACTCCTTATAAGCAAAAACATTACCAACAAAAAATAACATAACAAAAGCCAATATCCATTTTTTCATTTCAAAACATTTTATATATAAAATTTTTTATTTTATTATCCTACCACCCGGGTGCAATTGGCTAGCTCTGCGAGCAGCGCCCGGGTGGTAGGAAGAAAACAATTTTATCACTTTAACATTTTATCATGAGCGGAGCGAATATTTTATATCTCCATCACATAATTTACAGGACCATCATTAATACTTTCTACCTCCATCATCGCACCAAATTCTCAAGTTTTCACAACAAATTTTTCTTTTAATTTATCAACAAAATACTCATAAATTTTCTCGGCTTTTCCATATTCTCAACTAGCTGAAAAATCCATTTTTGTTCAATTTTTATTACTAGCATAAAGTGTAAAATTTGATACCACCAATATTTCTCAATTAATATCATCTAAAGTGGCATCAAGTCTTCCATCTTTATTTTTTAATCGCCTCATTCTAGGGAATTTATCTACAAACTTATCTAAACTATTTTTAACAATATTAAACTCTAAATTCGTAATTTTTTTAGAAACTCAAAAATATATTAAAACACCTTTGTTTATTTTCTCTTCTTTTTTTATACTTCAATCATCATTAACAACTTTAACTAAAGCACTCTCTACATTTTGTACTACTAACTTCATTTTCTACAGAATTAATAGTTAAAAAGTCCTGACCCACCTAACCATAATACTGCGGGGACAAGTAGGGGCAAAATTTTTTTATATGACCCCCCTTTTTTAAGGGGGGGAGGGGGATTTTGTGACAAATGAGAGTTTTTATCTAATCCCCCTTAATCCCTGTACAAGTTACTTAATTCGGTAACAAATTTTTTGTAAAATTAAAAGGAGATTGTCATTCTAAGGATCAATGTGCTCTTATATTATTGTAGTAATATACATATTTCATTAATTCATCTTTAAGTT
>Ga0255347_1000471_pt1 | contig 74273 bp, 50 predicted proteins | sample wastewater_treat_2_FD_192479 | JGI IMG/M metagenome (GOLD analysis project Ga0255347, IMG submission 192479) | Wastewater microbial communities from Lulu Island WWTP, Vancouver, Canada - plant24 | ecosystem: Engineered > WWTP > Wastewater > Unclassified | place: Canada: Vancouver, British... | reverse complement strand
AGATGGTTATATGGTTAAGAGTGTTGGAGAGATTACAGACAAAGTGGTATCTCAATATGTTAAAAATCAGAGGTAATTAAGTTTTGAAAAAGAAACCGAGGACTCTTAGTCCTCGGAGGTTCATTTTCTATTTGACATAGATGTCGCATATATGAGACAATGTGGTAAGGATAAAATGTCTGTTTTTACCCTTTCCCTTGCAGATGGGGAATTAGATGTTTTTCCTAATAGTGTAAAAGAGAAAATAGCTGTTTTAGTAGATGAGCTTAGAGATATGGGATCTTTACAATACCCTCATTCTAGGAAGTTACAAGGGTATGATTTGTATGAAATGAGATTAAAAGAGAAAGATGGGATATACAGAGTGATATATTGCTATACAAAAGTAGGGGTAGTTATTCTTTCTGGGTTTCAGAAGAAAACTCAGGAGACTCCGATTAAAGAGATTAGGAAAGCATTAGTTAGAAAAGATAATATTAGTTACTAAACTTATGAAAAAAGAGAAAATTATTCCTTTTGAAGAATTCGAAAAGAGGAATTTTACAGAAGAAGAATTAAAGATAATACATAGGAGGGCTCAGAAGAGAATCGCATTAAGGAAGTTAAGAGAGGCTAGGGAGAGTATGGGAATATCTCAGTACGAACTTTCTGTTAAGTCTGGTATCCCAAGGAGTGCAATTAGTGAGATTGAGAGTGGTAGGAGGAATGTGTCTGTTGCGAAGTTGAATAGGTTGGCAGATGCATTGAATACAGATTTAGAGATTGATTTTGTAAAGAGGAAGTAACGGGGACTATTTCTTCTCTACCTGTTTTCTCTTGTATATATTGTATCCCAAGAGTATTGTTAGCAAAACAATCAAGGCAATTAACCAGTAAACATAGTTAGGTATTATTACTTTTTCTAGTTTTATATTAATCTCCATCTCTTCTTCTCCGTCGTTAATGAGCTTAATCTCTTTCTCAGCTCTATACCCATTATACGAGATAATCATAGTATGTAAACCTGTTTCTAGATTTTCAAAATATACCTCTCCATTCTCATCAGTAATTCCTGTTCTAACATCAGAATGTATTTCAACAGTAACACCTTTGATAGGTTCTCTAGACTCATTATATACCTTTATCCTCAAACTCTTAGATTGAGTAGGTGGAGTAGTTTTGCTAGTTCTATCTGATGAATCTTCTTTTGTTGGAGTAGTAGTCTCTTCTTGTTCAATCACAGGATTAATATATTTATCAAATGGATTCTTTGGTTTTACAACTGGTTTTGGATCTAATGGTGTTGTTATAACTGGTGTAGTAGGTGTCTCTGGTTCTTGGGTTGGAGGTGTTTCATCATCTTCCTCTTCTTCTCCCTCTACAGCATATGTAACACTGTTATCAGTAGAGGTAGATGCAATATTCTTGTTTCCAGCTAAATCAGTTAATACATCAGCAGGGATAGTTGCTGTAACTGTTTCACCACTTGTTAAGTTCTCTATCTCAACCTCGTACTTTGTTTCACTAATTTTTGTAATACTTTTTACTTTAGCAGTACTACTTCCTGAAATTAATATATCTTCATTAGTAAAAGTATCTTCTTTGATTGGTTCTGAGAAGATGACTGTGTATTTAACAGAGTTAATATTTGTTGGGTCAGGTTGAGTGGAAGATTGATTGATAGTTACGGTAGGTGCAGTATTGTCATATGTTACAGAGTTATCAGTACTGGTTGATGTACTATTTTTGTTCCCAGCAAGGTCTTGAACTTTCTCTGCTGGTAGGGTGAGTGATACTGTTTCTCCTGATAGTATACCGTTTACGAATGCAGTATATGTTGTGTCGTTAATCTTTGTTAATAGTAATACCTTAGCAGTACTACTACCAGATATTAATAAATCATCTCTTGTAAAAGTATCTCCATTGATTGCTTTTGAGAAGACAATTGTGAATTTAATGATATCTTCATTGGTAGGATCAATTTGGTCATCAGCTTGGTTTACTGTGACTGTAGGGGATATTGTATCTTTGAATATATCTTTACTATCATTTCCTGTGTTTCCAACAGCATCGGTTTGTGATGCTTGTATAGAGATTGTTCCATCTTCTAGTGCAGATAGGTCAATATTTGTACTCCATGTCTTATCAGCTTGGCATGTAGTAGAGTAGGTTTGTGTTCCAATAGTTATTGTAATATCTCCATCTCCTGCTGTACATGTACCTGTAAGGGTGTAGTGAGTTTGGTTTGTATTGTTAATTGGGGTGGTGCTAGTAATGGTTACTACTGGTGCTGTTCTATCAACAATGTAGTTGTCTTCATTCTTAGTCGTGCTATTTCCTGCTTTGTCAGTAGATTTAATGACGAGATTGCCTGATTCTGTAATTGTTACAGTACAATTTACTGTATTATCATTCTCAAGAGTACAAACAAAATCTTGAGTAGTTGCTGTTGTACTTGTATCTATCTCAATTTTGTTTACATCTATTCCAAAAGTATCTGTAATAGTTATTGTAGTATCAGTAATATTATCTTTCTTAGCTTTGGTAGGAGAAGTAATAGTTATTGTTGGAGGTGTAGTATCATATGTCCTTTGGTTATCTACAGAAGTACTGGGATTATTAAGATTTCCTACTAGGTCAGAAACTCTTCCAGCTGGTAGGATCACTTTGTATGTAGCATTCTGTGTAGGTTTGAATATTACGATAGCATTACTGTTATCTACAACAGACAACTGAGCATCTGTGTATGTTCCTCCTGTGATTGAAAAGTCCTCTATACTTAATGTATCTGTATTTATCGGTTTAGAAAATACAACATTAAATCTGAAGTCAGTATCATCAGGATTGTTTAGTAGATTAGTAGGATCTAGATAGCTAGAGTTTGGTTTTCTCTCTTCTACAGTAACATTTGGCTTCTCCTTATCAAAAGTAACAGGACTTGATTCTACTTCAACAGTGTTCCAGTTCTCTAAAACATCTTGATATGTATGTGCAGGAGAGAATATTGTAATATTTGCTTTCTGGCTGACAATTTCTGATACAGAGAGAGCATATTTTGTACTACTTAATCTAGTGATATTTGTAACCTGTGCTGTCATAATGACACCGTTTTCTTTAATCTTAAAACCTTCTGGAGGAAGGATATCATCTTTTAGAGGTTCAGAGAATGTTGCATGGAATATGATGGGTTGTTGGTTGGTTGGATTTTGTTGTCCAGTTGCTGGTGTAATTGAAGTAATGTAGGGTGGAGTGCTGTCAATAAAAAGTTGATCTGTAATTTCATTACTGTTTCCTACAGGATCGGTAGCGGTAATTGTTAAATCATATGTGTTTGTTGTAAGACCTGTGATCTCTCCAGCAGGTAGGGTCCATGTACCGTTTTGATTGTTTGTTGCAGTGATTACTTGTCCAGTTTGCTCAATCTTAACTGTTACAGTAGCATTTTTGTCATTAATTGTACCTGTAAGTTTAGGGGAGGGAACATTTGTGCTTAATATTTCGTAGCCTACAATGGGAGCAACGGTATCCTTTGTTAGCTCTTTGGTATCTTCTCCTTTGTTTCCTACTGCATCTGTTTGTGATGCTTTGACAATGACAGTTCCATCTGGTTGTGTTGACAGGTCTAGTTCGGTACTCCAAGTGCCATTGGCTAAGCATTCTGCCGTATATGGTTGTTGTGCTATAACTGTGATAATGTTGTTATCTCCAAAAGTACAGGTACCCCCTAGGGTATAGCGGGTTCTATTTGCTCTGTTAATTGGTGCTGTGCTAGTAATTGTAATTTGTGGTGGTATTCTATCAACAATGTAGTTTGCTTCTGTCTTTGTTATGCTATTTCCTGCTCTGTCTGTAGCTTTTATAACGAGGTTACCTGATTCTATAATGGTTACAGTACAATTTATTATCTTCTTATCCCCACTATCAGCAGTACATACTAAGTTTTGAGCCATTCCTGCTGAACTTGCAGCTATCTCAATACCAGTAGGATATATTTCAACAAGGTCTCTGATAGTAATGGTTGTATCAGTAATATTATCTTTCTTAGCTTTAGTAGGAGCATGGATAGCTATGATAGGTGGTGTAGTGTCATATGTATACATTTGTGTCTCATATCCTGTTGCTCCATTAGTTATATCTTGAGCAGTAACCATTATCATTCCAGTTTTTTGAATACCTAAAATCTGGCAAGTAACGGTAGTATCATACGGTGCAGTAGTGTTGTTGTTAATATCAGTACAAGTTCCAAGGGTTGCACCAGCAGAAGCAGAACCAGAGATTACAATATTGCCAATTTTGTGCCCACTGATAGGGGTGGTGATTGTTACAGTAGTATCGTCAATTGGTTGGTTGCTAATGACAGTGGGGGCATTGAAAACTATTTCTGGAGGAAAGACTGTTTGTTTCAATACTGTATTTCCTACTAGGTCGTAGGCGATAACTTTAATGGTGTGTTGAAGTTCATGAGGGTCAAGGTTAAGAGTTCTCTCTATTACACCTGGTGTATATGCAATCTCATCAATAGTTTCAGTAGAAGAAACACCTTCATCTTCATTGTCTTTAATATATACAATCTCATATTTTGCTACACCGACAGAATCGAAAGCCTCAAAGCTAACTATTGGTCGGTGTAAGCCGTTAGTTTCAGTATCAACATTTGATGTAATGAATGTTGGAGCAACCATATCAACGACATATCCATCTTTGGAGGCAGTAGAGCTGTGTCCTGCCTTATCAGTAGCTTTCAAAACTAATTTGCCAGAAGTTTTTATACGTATTGTACAATTCATCTCTATATGATTCTCTGGACTTGGAGCAGGGTTCTCATACGGGAAAGCTGGAGTACAGACAATATGATCAGCAGTAGCAACACTAGATGCATCAACTTGAACAGATTCTATTGAAAAACGATCACTTACTGTAAATGTAGTATCGGTGATATATCCACTAGACATTGTAGTTACTTGATTGATGGTAATCTCTGGTGGAACATCATCAACATCTAGTACGGTGATGATGAAAGCTTGTTCGATAGAGAAGTTGGCTGTATCTGTAGCTTTTACTCTTATAGAGTAGGTGTTGTTGTTAGGTGTATCACCTAAATCTTGTGGGTTTTCATAATCTGGAGCTTCTAGGAAAGCTAATATGCCAGTAGTAGAATTAAGAGTGAACTTAGAGTTGTCCTCACTACCTTCTCCAGATACAAGAGAGTAGATTACTGTACCCTCAGCAGTTACGGAGATAGTTCCTACTTCTGTTCTGTCTTCTTCAATTTCTGTATTAGATAAAGTTAAGTTTTGTGGTGGGCATTTTTGCCCAGCATCATTAATTCTCCAGTTTTTGGGAGGACTAGTTAAAACATCTCTAGCAGGTTGAGCATGACAATAATATACGCCTACGGCATCCATATATAGATTTGGTTTAACAGTTTGAGCACTCCAGTCAGTTAAAAGTGCATCATAGTTATACGGATGCATATCAGTATTGTTAAGGAAATAACTAATCCTTTCTACTTTACTAATATTCCAGTCGCTGATATCTTGGTCAAAGGAAGTAGCATTGTTAAACATATACATCATATTAGTCACTTTGGAGGTATCCCAACCACCTATTGGCTGATTGAAAGCTGTAGCATAGTTAAACATATATGACATATCGGTCACGTTACCAGTTTGCCAGTTGCTAATATTTTGATTAAATCTCTTAGCATCCCTAAACACATATGACATATTTGTCACACTTGCTGTATTCCAATTATTACCAAACGGTTGGTTAAATGTTTCTGCTCTGTAAAACATATATGACATATTTTCAAGACTGCCACTGCTCCAATTCATAGTGTGATGACTTTCACCTGGTGCATCGCCGTTGTTAAAAGCTGTAGCTCCACTAAATAAATAGGCCATAGTAGAAACCTTGCTAGTGTCCCAACTACCAATGTTTTGGTTAAACACCTTAACATCCTGAAACATACTTGTCATACTAGTAACATTTTTGGTGTCCCAATTCATGGTGTGCTGACTTTCACCTGGTGCATCACCATTGTTAAAAGCTGTGGCATTTCTAAACATGCTAGCCATACTAGTAACCATTCCAGTATTCCAATTGCCAATGTTTTGATTGAACGAACTAGCCCAACTGAACATATTTGCCATACTGCCAACATTTTTGGTGTCCCAGTTCATCGTGTGGTGACTTTCACCTGGAGCTTCGCCATTGTTAAAAGCTGTAGCTTTTTGAAACATGGATTGCATATATTGAACTTTGCCAGTCTGCCAGCTGCCAATATCTTGATTAAATGCACTAGCTTCTAGAAACATAGAAGCCATATTAGTGACATTGCCAGTCTGCCAATTACCAATATCTTGATTAAAGGCAGAAGCTCGAGCAAACATACCACCCATATTGGTTACATTACCAGTATTCCAGCCACCAATATCTTGATTAAAAGCAGTCGCACTAGAAAACATGAAATACATATCCTTTACAGTCCCAGTCTGCCAACTGCCGATATCTTGATTGAAAGAACTGGCGCTACCAAACATTTGTCTCATATTAATAACCTTGCTAGTGTTCAACCCTAGAGGACTATTGCTTACACCTGGAGCATCACCATTGTTGAAATTAGTAGCCCCATCAAACATATATGACATATTAGTAACATTACCAGTATTCCAGCTACCAATATTCTGGTTAAAGGCTGTGGCTTGTTTGAACATAGAGGTCATGCTGGTTGCTTTGCCAGTCTGCCAATTACTAATATCTTGGTTAAAAGCATAGGCTTGGGTAAACATCGAACCCATATTGACAACTTCACTAGTATTCCAAGAACCAATATTCTGATTGAATACAGTTGCACCAGCAAACATGGCGTACATATCTCTAACAAGTCCTGTCTGCCAGTTGTTTATATCTTGATTGAATGAAGAAGCTTTATTAAACATCTGCTTCATATTAGTTACACTGCTAGTATTCCATTCTAAAGGTTTAGTACTTGCACCTGGTGCTTCACCGTTATTAAAATTAGCTGCTTCAAAAAACATATATGCCATATTGGCAACTGTACCAGTTTGCCATGTACCGATGTATTGATTGAAATTAGTAGCACCATAGAACATTGAGTTCATATTAGTAACTGCACTTGTATCCCAATTACCAATAGGGGCATTAAAATTGCTGGCTCCACCAAATGTAGTACTCATATTTGTAACACCACTAGTATTCCAACTATTCATTGACTCATGACCAGTAAAACTAGTTGCACCTTCAAAAGCAGACGACATATCTGTAACTTGGGATAAATCAGGAGTGTCGGTAGCAGTTAGTTGCATATTTGTCATCCCTTTGAAAGCGGAGGTGAAGCTTGACCACTTAATGCTGCCCCATTGTTTGATTTCTAGTAATTTCCCCTTCTCTTCAGTAGTTAAGTCAGGGGCATAGAAAGCAAGAGGTGTGAGAGTTCTTATACAAACATCATATGTACCAGCTGTACCATAGTCATGAGTGTGTTTTGCATTATAGATTACTTCAAAATTATCATCACATTTCCAAGAGACTTCATAGTAGGCTGTTCCACTTAATGGTTGGAAGTTTAATGTAATCTTAGTTGGGTCAGTTGCTCCAGCAACATTAGTTTGCCATCTTGTTACAAAGAGTTCAGGAGAGTAGGCAAGAGTCTTAAAACCTTTGTTCTTAACTAAAAAAGCTGTAAAACCAATAACTAACAAAAGAGTAGTTAGTACAAAGAATATTTTCTTCAGATGTGAGTATTTAGGAGTTTTTACAATCATTTATCTTTTCTTTTTTCTTTGTATATTTTGTAGATCAGTAGTATTGTTAATAGAATAATCAATGCTATTAACCAGTAATTTATATTGCTTACTTTTTCTACTTTTACATTTATCTCCATTTCTTCTTCTCCGTCATTGATTAAGTTAATTTCTCTTTCTGCTCTATATCCATTATATGAAATTATCATTGTATGTAAACCTGTATCTATATTCTCAAAGTATGCTTCTCCGTTCTCATCAGTAATCTCTGTTCTAATATCAGAGTGTATTTCAACAGTAGCACCTTTAATAGGTTTCTTTGATTTGTCATATATTTTTACTCTTAGGTTCTTAGATTGAGTAGGGGAAGTAGTTTGTTTTGTTGTTGTTGTTGAGGTTTCTTCCTCTCTCTTTTCTTCTGTTGTAGTATCCACCTCTTCAATTATTGGATTGATATATTTAGCAAATGGATTCTTAGGTTTTACAATGGGTTTTGGATATAGAGGAGTAGGGATAACTGGTGGTGTAGGTGTTTCATCCTCTTCTTCCTCTACAGTATATGTAACACTGTTATCAGTAGAAGTACTAGCTTCATTTGTTTTCCCAGTTAGGTCTTCAACTTTGTTAGCGGGTAGGGTAAGTGTTACTGTTTCGCCTAATACCATATTAACTAAAGTTGCAGTATATGTTGTCTCATTGACTTTTGTTAATTGTGATACTGTAGCAGTACTACTTCCTGATATGGCTAAATCATCTTGTGTAAATGTATCTTCCTTAATTGGTTCTGAGAATATGATTGTGAATATAGCGGAGTTAATATTGGTAGGATCTGCTTGGTCAATAGCTTGGTTTACTGTAACTTTTGGAGAGGAGGCATCATATGTTACTGAGTTGTCAGTAGAGGTAGATGCAATGTTCTCATTTCCAGCTAAATCAGTTAAGACATTAGCGGGTATGGTTGCTGTTACTGTATCACGATCTGTTAATTGCTCAATTTCAACTTCATGCTCTGTATCATCTATCTGTGTAATACTTTTTACTTTAGCAGTACTACTTCCTGTGAGTAATATATCTTCTTTGGTAAAAGTGCTGTCATCAATCTTTTCAGAGAAGATTACTGTATATTTCACAGAGTTGGTGCTAGTAGGGTCTGTCTGTGTTGTAGCCTGATTTATTGTGACAGATGGTCGTGTTATATCGTATGTAACAGAATTATCTATAGAAGTGGATATGAGATTATTATTACCAGCCAGATCTGTACATACCCCTGCAGGTATATCAACGGTTACAGTATCACCATCTGTTAGGTTTGTGATTTCAAACTCATACTCAATATCACTTATCTTTGTAATATTACCTTTCTGGTAAGTAGTACTTCCAGTTACATTGATATCTTCCTTTGTAAATGTATCTTCCTTTATTGATTCAGAGAAGATTATACTAAACCTAATAGGTTGGGTATTAGTAGGGTCATGCTGTATTGCTGTTTGGTTGATGATAACTACAAGAGGAATAGTATCTTTTTGTAATGTTGCCCCTTCAGTTGTTTGATTTCCCACAGCATCTGTTTGTTTTACAGATACTACAATCTCTCCATCAGTATATGAGGAGAGATCTACGAGTAAACTCCATGTACCATCTACACCGCATATTGCAACATATGGTTGTATACCTATGGTAACAATTAAGTCATTATCACCAGCTGTACATGTTCCTGATAGGGTGTAGTTGACTTGATTATTGTAATTAACTGCTACAGGAGTATCTATTGTTACTACTGGTGCTGTTCTATCAATGATGAAATTACTTTCTATAGCTGTAGAAAAGTTACCAGCTTTATCTGTAGCTTTAATGACTAGATTACCCGAGCTTGTGATTGTTAAGGTACAATTCACTATTGACTTGTCATTTTCATCAGTATTGCATACTAGATTGTTGTATCCAGCTGTTGTAGATCCATCTATTGTTACACTATTAGAAAAGAGATCAATATTATCAGTAACCGCAATTGTGACATCTGTAATATTGTCATTTTTGATTTTTGTAGGTGCAGTGATAATGATATTTGGAGCAGAGGTGTCGTAGAAGTATTTCTGTAGGTTACTACCAATAGCTCCACTTGTTATATCTTGAGCTTCAATGGCAACCATACCTGTTGCTTGGATGCCATGTATCTCACAGGTTACAGTGGTGTTGTATGGTGCAGTTGTATTGTTATTTTTATCTGTACATGTACCTAGTGTTACTCCAGCAGAAGCAGAACCAGAGATTACAATATTGTCAATTAGATTTCCATTTGTAGGTGAGGTAATTGTTACAGTTGTATCGTCAATTGGTTGATTGCTAATTATGGTGGGTGCATTTATTGTTACCACAGGTGGAAATGTAATTCTTCTGGATGTTGTATTACCAACATTGTCATATGCCTTTATCTCAACTACATGAGAAGCCTCATGAGGATCTAGGCTAATTGTTAATTGTTGTACTCCTCCAGTGTATTGGACTGTTTCTATGGTTTGATTAGGAGAAATGCCAGGACCGTTGTTGTCTTGGATAAAGATGATTTCATATTTCTGTACACCTACTGGGTCATGAGCTTCAAATGAGACAACTGGGTTATGTAAACCATTTATTGTTGTATCAACATTAGCTACACTAAATGTAGGACCTAATGTGTCAATGATATATCCTTCTTCTGTAGCTGTAGTGCTGTAACCAGCATTATCTGTAGCTTTAAGAACTAACTTACCAGAAGTCGTAACACGGATTGTACAATTTAAGGTCAAATGATTGGTGGGACTAGGTGCATCGTTGATAAAAGGAAAGTCGGTTGAGTGGGTGGTAGAACCAGGTGCTGGCTGACAAACAATATTGTCGGCAGCAGCAACACTTGATGTATCTACTTGTACAGAAGCGATTGAGAAACGATCACTCACAGTAAATGTGGTGTCGGTAATCGGACCTTTAGCTATTTTAGTAGGAGCAGTAATGGTAGTAACTGGTCCTACATCATCAATATCTTTGACTGTAATGATGAAGATGGCTTCGGAGTATTGTGCATTGTTATCAGTAGCTCTTACTCTAATAGAGTAGGTGTTGTTATTAGGTGTATCACCTAGGTCTGTAGGATTTTCAAAGTCAGGTGCATTTAGGAAAGTTAGATATCCAGTAGTAGTATTAAGGGCAAATTTTGAATTATCTTCACTTCCCTCACCAGATACAAGAGAGTAGGTGATAGGTCTATCACTATTTGCAGAGAGATATCCCACCTCAGTTGTATGTTCATTGACCTCTGTGTTAGATAGAGTGAGATTTTGTGGAGGGCAATTTTGACCTCCATCGGTAATGGTCCAGTTATTGGGGGCACCTGTTAGGATATCTCTAGCTGGTTTGGCGGTACAGTAGTAGATACCAGTTGCACCAAAAGCGACATTTGTTTTTAGGATAGGTTGCCCAGCCCAAGCATTTAATAGGGCATCGTAATGTTCTGTACTCATACCAGAATTATTGAGCATGCCAGGCGCCTCTATGAGAATCGGAATATTAAAATGACTAATGTCTTGATTAAAGGCAGTTGCACCATTAAACATGTTGCCAGCCATTTGCAGTTTGCTGGTATTCCAGTTAGTAAAAGGCTGATTGAAAGAAGTTGCATTTTGAAACATATTTCTACTGTCATATAGCAGGCTCGTATTCCAATTACCAATATCTTGATTGAAAGCAGTTGCTCCATAAAACATACTCCAGGTTCTTACAAGGCTATTGGTTTGCCAACTGCCAATATCTTGATTGAAGGTGGTTGCTCCACTAAACATGTACATCATATCCCTCACTTTTCTAACATCCCAACTACCAATGGGTTGATTGAAAGCTTGTGCACTAGCAAACATATTCGATAAACTTTCCACATTACCCATATTCCACTTGTCTAGGGGTTTATTAAATCTGGTTGCAGCATTAAAAACATTTTCCATTGATTTTATATTGCTTACATTCCAATCGTTGATGTCTTGATTGAAGGCACTTGCTGAGCGAAATATGCTCCTCATATCAACCAAACTATCGGTAACCCAATCACCAATGGGCTGGTTAAAATTCCTTGCGAGCTCGAACATGCTATACATCGTTTTAACCTTGCTAGTATTCCATTCTCCGATTGGCTGATTAAAAACACTCGCATAGTGGAATGTAGATGACATATTTGTCACCTTATTGGTGTCCCAGTTGCCAATTGCTCCATCAAACTTTTTTGCTACGCGAAATGCATTGGCAAAAGAGATTTCAGTTATAGTCGGATCCCAGACTGGTGCATCAGTGGCAGTACCAGTTAGATTCTCTGCTCCATAGAAAGCATTCTTCATTGACTTCCATCCAACACTTCCCCATTGTTTAACATCTAAAATCTTTAGTCTGTCTCCACTATAATTAAAATATATTTGTGGAAAAGTACCTCTAATACATACATTGTATGTTCCTGCTGTACCGTAATCGTGAGTAATATTACCTGTTATACCAAAATCATCAAAAGTACCATCACATGTCCAGTCAACATCATAGAGGTAGGTCCATTCAGCTGTATTGGTAGGTATTGTTATACTAGTAGAATTGGAAGTTCCTGTATTATTAGTTTTCCATGTAGTAACAAATTCATCACTATTATATGCAAGTGTATTGAAATTTATCTTAGAGTTAAGAATAGGGGAGAACAGTGTAATTAAGACAGTAATGAGTATTGTAAGTGCTATTTTTTTGTTTTGGACAGTTTTTCTATTCATAATCTCAAATTTGTAACATATTGACTTTATCTATCATTTTTTATCTTCTTTGTTCTTCTTGTATATGATGTATCCAAAGAGTATTACTAATAGTACAATTATTACAATCCACCAGTAGTTTGTTTTTCTTACTTCTTCCAACTCTACATTGATTTCTACCTCTTCTTCTTTTTCATTATCATTAGTTAAATCAATTGTTCTTTCATCCTTCTGTCCTTTGTAAGAAATAATCATTGTATGTTTACCAACCTCTACATTCTTAAAGTATGCTTCTCCATTCTCATCTGTAATCTCTCTTCTAACATCAGAATGTATTTCAACTTTTGCACCCTTAATAGGTTTCTTTGATTTGTTATATACCTTTACTCTTAGGTCTTTGTATTGGGTAGGGGTGGTTAATTTCCTAACCGTTTCAGATGTTTCACTTTTGTCCTCTTCTTTCTCTTCTGTAGAACTTGTTGTATCTTGATGTTCCACAAGAGGGTTAAGATATTTAGCCAATGGATTTGTTGGTTTTACAACTGGTTTTGGATCTAATATTGTTGTAGGTGGTGTAACTGGAGGAGTAATTGGTGGGGTTATCTGTTCTGTTACATCTAGTACAGAGATAGTTATTGTTTGTGTACTACTTAAAGTTTCAAATCTCGGGTTATCAGTTGCTGTAACTTCAACCACATAGCTATTTGGAATAGCTCCTGCTTGTGTTGGGTTCTCATAATCTGGAGCAGAAACGAAATATAGTTTACCTGTTCCTGGTTCAATGGTAAATTTACTTGCATCAGCTCCACCTGTTATAGAGTAGGTATGTGTCTGTTTTGGTAATTGAGTGTCTGTAGCAACTATCTGTCCTACGTATGATATATCTTCATTTACAGAAAATTCAGAAGGAGAGGTGAATAGAGGGGTAGTATTGTTTTCTTTACCAACTTCAAACATAACTTTTGTATCAAAGACTTCTCCTATTGTTGTTGTATAGATATCACTAAAATCAAAATACATTTTGTTGTAACTTGGTGCAGTAGAAGTGAAAAATCTTGAGTTGTCATTCCAACCTTCTAGTACACTGACATCAGCGAAGAATCCACTGTCTTTTCCATAGACTACAGCTCTTCCTCCCATCTGATCTCCCACATAGTTTGTTTGAGCATGTGTACCTGCAACATTTTCTTTTATGTAAAGAGGTGCGACCATTGAGGTGTCTGTAATCTGTCCAATGTCATCAGTTCTTCTTATTGGCACCATGAATAGATATGAATCTACTAACTTCTCTGAGGTTAGCCAAGTTGTTTTCTGTGTAAGGTAATTATCTTTATCAAAATGGAAAGTCCAATGCTTTTCTGAAGTGGCAACATTTACTCCAACATTCGGAAGACCCTCAGGAGCGAATAGATTGGAGTCTTGATATATATCTAATTGTTGTGTTTTTCTAAATCCAAACTTTGTATAGTCAATCTCATTACCATCTGTCTTCACAGAGAAGTAGGTTAATTTTTCATCTCCATGTGCAGCCGAACCCATAAAGTCGGAAGCACCCTCTATTTTTATAGCTGTTTCCCAGTTTCCTACTGTTACAATATTTCTCTTGTTAATGAAACTTTCATCAGTTAAAAATACTCTCCAGAGAAACCATGAATCTGCATTAGTAGAGGCATCTATCGTTCTTAAATATTCGTAGCTAATATATTCGTTTCCATATGGTTTGTAAATGGTAATACTTTTGTCTTGAATGTTGAGTATCATGTATGAATCTTCTATTTGGTTTTTATATACCTTTGAGGTCATACAATTTGTACAGTCAAAATCATTTATAATATCAGTACTACTTACATTACCAGTCACAGAGGTGTGAATATTCAAACTTTTTACAGATGCATTTACAAAGCTGGTGGAACCATATGCATTCGCAATATTACGAATAGAAATAGTCTCTATTAAAGGAGTACTCCCCTGAAGTACATTATTTATATGTAGTTCTAGATTTGTTCCATTGATTAAAATCTTATACTTATTATATATAGCCTGATTAACTGGTGTTGGTGGTGTTATTTGCATCCATGTTGAACTGCTTCCTCGTATTGCAAACAAGGAAGGATTATTCCAACCGAGAGTCTGGTTAGTATTTCCAGTAACTCCAAACAGACCGATAGTTCCTGTATATGCAGTACTCATATCGTTCCACTTAGCTTCAAATTCTAGATAATCTCCATCATTTTGTAAGATATATGTTTTATCTAAAGTAGCATATGCATTTATACCGTTAAATTCAGTTGCTGTTACTCCAGAATCTACTCCTAGTTCAACTTGTACAATCCTAGTTTTATTGCTTGTGTGACCTGCAGAATCTGTTGCAGTATATGTAATCTGATATCTCCCCGTTCTATTAGTATCAATAGTACTAGTTGTTGTGATAGGTAAATTGCCATCTACATCATCAACGGCTACTGCACCAGGGTCTACAAACTGTTCTCCCAATGAAATGTTTACAAATGGGTCCCCATTTAGTGTAATAACAGGGGGCTCATCAACAAAAGAAGTTGTGCAGTTATGACAAGTTAAATCATTGATAATATCTGAACTGCTTAATGTCCCTAATGCATTTGTGTGTATAGTGAAGTCTTTAACAGATGCATTTACGAAGTAAGTACTAAATGCATTTGCTATATGTGATACATGGATAGGTTGAACAAGTGTTTTTGTACCTTTTGATACATTATCTATGAAGAGTTGGGCACCAGTACTCGTAATTAACACTTTGTATTTATGGAGTTGTGCTTGATTTACACCAGGTGCACTGTAAATAAGCCAATCTGCACTATTCCCACGGATACCAAAGTTTGTAGCACTATGCCAACCAACAGCATTTTGAGAGGTTCCACCTACTCCAAAGAGACCTAATGTTCCGTTATATGCAGAACTAATATTGTTCCATTTGGCTGTAAACTCCAAGTAGTCACCGTTGTCTTTTAGAATATATGTGTTACCTAACTCTGCATATGCATTTGTACCATTGAATTCTGTTAGGGTAAAACCTGCAAGAGAGTCCTTCCTAATCAATGAAGGAGATTTTGTTTCAATGATGGAGTAAAAACCAAATATTGCTAAAACAGAGAGAAAGATTAGTGCTATTTTTTTGAACATTTGCAGAGCAGTTTTAATTTATTTTCTATAACCTATTATATTGTAGCGAAAAAGATAGATTAGTCAAGCTTAAATCTACAATATCTATCTGCTTGGCAGACTTAGGTCTTCCATCTTCTTTTTTCTCTAAATTCGTAATACAATTATGATATGCAAAAGGAAGATGTAGGTAGTAGAAAGTTGAATATAAAGGGGATAGCCATTTTACCTATAGTTGTTTTACTCCTGACAATCTCTTTCTTTGTTTTTAGAAGCCATATACCTAATATAAATCCATTACAATATGGCAATGACAGACCTAAGTTAGAATATTCAAATTACATCCCCAAACAGATAGAGGAGAAGGTAAATGAAAGTGATTCCACAAAAGAATTAGAGATATTTCCAAGTAACTATATGGAGGTAGTAGAGAGCAACAAGTTTAATATATCTCAGAAGAATAGGGTACAACTTCTTAGATATGGACAAACTATTGTAGAAGATGGGAGTGAAGAGGATACATTTAAGAATGCAATATCAAAACTATCTACTAGTAAAACACCAATTCTTTTAACAAATCAAATAGTTTCTCTTTACTACAAAGGTGTAATGCAGAGGTTTAAGTTAAATGTGATAGAGAATAATTTACAGAAAGAGCTGCTTGAGGAATTAAATAATAGGAAATTAAAGGAGATACGAGATACTGTAAATGAATGTAAGTCTTTGTTAGTTGAGAGTAAATATGAGGAGTGTATAGATTTGTTAAGAGAGAAAGATATACAACAACCATCTAATAATCTTCAACGAATTGATGCTCTAAACAGCTATATTGGCATCAATAGTTTTTTGACTGATAGTAAAGGAGAGGATGTTTTGGAGAAAGTTTCAAATTTGCTGAGTGAGAATGATATAGAGGTGGTGAAGAAGACAGATGTAAGTATTCACAATGATTATAACAGTAGTATTGAATCTCAAGTTTACTCTGATGTGGATTTAGTATTGTTGGAAGAACTAATTAACTCTACGGAATATTTAATTAAAAACCTTTCAGGTCAAAATATTGATATTGCTGATATAACAGAGTTAGGGAAACAGCTGACATATATTAAAGAGTATACAGAGAAGCAGAATACAGGTGAGGATAATGATGTTTTAGAGATAAAGGGTATGCTATCGGCATTGGATTATAATGCAGAGAATCCTAAGTTTTTGCTAAAAAGTATTAAAGTAAAAGATCAAAATATTCTTACTGTATCACCATATATTGAAGAAAAGACTCTTGTTCCCGAAGTGTTGGATAGTAATTTTGATGAAGCATACGATTATCCTAGGTCAGCCTTTGTTCGTGGTAGGATACGATTACCAATATTGATGTATCACCATATTGATACGACTAGTAGTACGAATAAGTTTGTAGCAGGATTGTATGTGAGTCCATTGGAATTTGAAAAACAGGTTGCATATCTAACAAAGAAAAACTACAAGACAGTAAATATATCAGAGTTTAATACCATACTTTCATCTGGTAAAAATCCAGAACAGAAAACAGTTATGATAACATTTGATGATGGATTAACATCCCACTATACACAGGCATATCCCATTCTTAAGAAATACGGTCAAACAGGAGTATTTTTTGTAATATCAAACAGGTCTTACATTACCCATCAACAACTGAAAGAGATGGCGAATAACGGTATGGGTATAGAATCACATTCAAAAACACATCCAGATTTAACAAAAGTATCTACAGAAGAGCTTAGTGCAGAGATTGTTGGTAGTAAAAGTGTTTTAGAATCAATTACAGGAAAGAGTGTTACAGGTATTGCATATCCAGGGTGTGTTGCAGATGATAGGGCATTTCCGATTGTTCAGGGTAGTGGGTATGTAGCAGGTTTCTCTTGTGGAAGAAGTATTGATATTTCTACTTCTAGCAAGTTTATGATTCCTAGAGTACATATAGATAATGGTTTAGATGGTTTTATCAAAATCCTCTCTGTTGGTGGGTCTTAAAAACTCTTTGTAGTTATCAATATTAACAAGTTTGTATGTAGCATTAGGATATTCTAACCAACTCTTAGGAGCTTTCCTTTCTTTATCCCACTTAAATTCATACCCATCTAAATTATCTGCATACTTCTCTATATAGTCAACCTCCGTACCATCATATGTTCTCCAAAAGAACCTAGATACATATCTTCTTGTATATTCATTTAATTTCATTCTTTCTACAATTAAGAAGTTTTCCCACAGTGCACCTCTGTCATTTCTTTTACTTAATGGATTGAAATTGTTAATCAATGCATTTCTAATACCTAAGTCATAGAAATATATTTTGTTTTGTTTGGAAAGTACTTTTCTTTCATTAGTGTAATATGGAGGTAATCGGAAGATAACGTAGTTCTTTTCTAAAAGATCTATATATCTCTCTATCGTCTTGTAATCTAAACCTACAAGATTACTAAGCTCTGTCAATGAAACTTCTGAACCTATCTGTAATGCTAATGCTGAGAGTAATTTATCTAAATATGAAGAATCTTTTACCTTTTCTAATGCTAATATATCTTTGTATAGGTAGCTCCTACTTATTTCTCTTAACAGCCTTTCTTTTTCAGAAATACTACTTGTATATACTGCTGGGTACATACCGTATACCAAGAGTAGTTCTAATTCCTTATCTATAGCTAATGGGTGTTTGTCAGAGTATATCTCTCCAACCGAAAGAGGGTAGAGTTCATAAACATATTTTCTACCTGTTAATGGTTCTGATGTGTTTGATAGGAGATTAAGACTTGATGAACCAGTTGCAATTATCTGTTTTTCTTCTCCATAGTTATCTACAAGTAGTTTAAGTACATTCCCTATCTCTTTAACCTTTTGAGCTTCGTCTATAAATATGATTTTTTTGTCTGCTATGAAGTTGTTTAAGTATTCAAAATCCTTCTTATCTAGATTCTCTTTATCTTTTGGGTCATCTGCATTTAGAAACAAGACATCATCACAGTCTTTTAATATATGGGTTGCTAGTGTTGTTTTACCAATTTGTCTAGGTCCAGAGATGACTATAACCTTTCCTTTGAAGAAATCCCTCTTTATATTCTCTTCTATTGTTCTTTTTAGTTTGTATTTCATTCCTGTTATTTGGCTTAATTTAAGGAATTGATTCCTCATTTTAGGCATAATTTACAGAATTGTCAAGCATTTTATGCATAATTTGAGGAGTTGAATACACATATTATGCTTAATTTAAGGAATCAACTACAAATTTTATGCCTAATTTAAGGAATTAACTACCAATATTCTTAAAACTGTTATCTAAATATTTAAGTATATAATCAAAAAAAGAAGCCAAATTCTCCCTCTCTTGTCTGGGTACAAAAGGGGCTAAATCTTTTACAAAGTTTTTCTTAGAGAATAACTTAACCCTTTCTTCTAAAATATTTGAATCTATTTTCTTAATATCATAATACCTAAGCTTTTTGGTAACCAAATCATCATTAAACTTTGCTCCAAGCTCTAGTAATATCCATAAATCATATAGGTCTCTATGCTTTACCCTTGTTATTACAGCCCTTATCTTCTCTGCAAATATCTCATCTATACTTAATGTATTTACAAAACTTTGAAAGATGACAGGATACTCGGTTTTTAGAATACTTTGATTTGGTTCTAAAACTTGTTCTCTAGTAGAGAAGTCTAGTTTGATATATACCTTACTCTTTAGGAAGGGAACCTCTGCTGTCAAAAGATATGTATATCCTACTATCGATTTCCTCTCCTTTATCCTAAAAGTATATATGTTTTCTAAATATTGAAAGAAAGAGAGTATCTTCTCTCCAAATTCTTCCTCTGGCATATTTACAGTGAAATCTAAATCCTCTGAAAATCTATGTCCTCCCCATATCAATCTAATTGCAGTACCTCCCTTGAAAAATATATTTTTAGAGACATTTTGTTCATACAATTCTTTTAGAAAGAGTAGCTGTACAAACTCTCTTACTACGACAGAGTCAGATATTTGAAATTTTTTTGATAGTTGATTTACTTGTTGTTCTGTTATCATAGATATTGAGATATTAAAAATTTAATTGGTTTCTTAAGCCTCTTTGGTAGGAGGTATATATATTTTTCCACTTCCCTTTTTTTAATATTTGTATAGTCCATTTCATTTAGATACTCTGCACTTTTTTTCTTTAGGGCTATCATGTAGAGTTGATCAAAGAGAGCTTTTTCTGGATATGCCATGAGACAGTTATCTAGTTTGTAATATCCAGTATATATTTGCTTACTTATCTTCGTATATGTATATGTTTTTCCCAATATTTCTTTACTTTTGCTTTTCTTTGTTGTAGCTGAAATAATTTCAAATGGAAACTGACTTAAAATCCCATGATAGTTAAGAGCGGTTTCAAAGGAGATGTATGATGGGGAGTAGAGGAATTGAGATATTTCAAAGTCTGTGACATTTGAATCTGTTAGTATGTACTTACCTTTTTCTAAAGGAGTTATTACTTTTGTATCAATTAGTTTCTTTATTCTGTTTTCTAATGTTCTTTGAGTATTGATTCTTAAGATTTGTGATATATCTTTAGTAGTAAAGAGTTTTTTATCACTTTTTAGAAACAAATTTACAGTATTTATTAGTTCCATATACCACCTATTTTAGGTGGTTTGTGGAAACATGTCAAGGAATTGGTTTTGTGAAAAATAGGGGCTACGAATTATTGTTGCTACTTTCCCCATTCCATGATATACTCCTCACTGTTAGCAAATAATATTAGTAGTATGTCTATCCAGCTAACAGGAAGACATCACCAAAGGATAACCCTATGGCAGATACAAAAAAAGTTGCAAAAAAAGCAACAGAAAAAATAGATAAAAAAGATCTGTATTCACAGATTGATAGTTTTCTCTCAGATAAAGATAATCAAGTTAAAACCTTTAACAAAGGTGATATTGTTGAAGGAGATGTAGTTGATGTGAGAGAAGGAATGGTAATTGTTGATATCGGATACAAATCTGAAGGTATTGTTGCGGGAAGAGAGCTAAAGAGTGAGACATTAGATTGGAGAGAACTAAAACCTGGTGACAAAGTATTGGTATATGTAGTTAAACCAGAGGATGAGGAAGGACAGTTAATTCTTTCCATCAGAAGAACACAGCAAGCAAGTACATGGTTGACTCTTGATAAGGCTAAGAAGGAGAACGATATTGTTGAAACAGTTGTTGTTGAAGCAAACAATGGTGGTTTAATTGTTGAGATTGGTAAAGGTATTAGAGGTTTCATCCCAACCTCACAACTTGATGCATCTAGAGTATATCTAGATGGTGTTAGACAAGTAGGAAAGGATATTTCATCTAAGGTACAGAAGAGATTAAACTCATTGGTTGGAGACAAGATTCAAACTCGAATCATTGAGCTAGACAGAGAGAAGAACAGAATTATCCTCTCAGAGAAGATGGTTACTCAGTCAAGAGATTTAGAACAGAGAGAGAAGACTTTGAGTAAAGTTAAGGAAGGTGATGTATTGGAAGGTACAGTTAGTGGTATTACACCATTTGGTATCTTTGTTAATGCAGAAGGTCTTGAAGGACTGGTTCACCTCTCAGAGCTTTCATGGGACAAGGTGGAGGATATTGGAAGTTTGTACAGTGTTGGAAGCAAGGTTAATGTCATGGTAATCGGTCTTTCTGATGGTGGTAAGAGAGTTGCATATAGTGTGAAGAGATTGCTTAAAGACCCATGGGCAGAAGCAATTGCTAAATACAAAATGGGTGATATTGTTAAAGGTAAGGTACAGAAAGTTGTTCCATACGGTGCATTTGTAAGAATTGCAGAAGGTCTAAATGGACTAATCCATATCTCAGAACTTTCGGACAAATTAGTAAAAGACCCTGCAGATATTGTAAAAGTTGGTGAAGAAGTTGATGTAAAGATTCTCTCTATCTCTTCTACAGAGCGACACTTAGGATTAAGTCTAAAGGGTGCAAGATATGGTGCTTCTAAACCTAAGGTAGAAACTGAGGAAGAGAAGGTAGAGATTACTCAAGAGGAATTAGCAGATGCAGTAGATAGTGCAGTTGAGGAGGAGATTTCTGAAAAGAAATAATCTGTGTCTTGTGATATAGAGTATGGTTAATACAAAAAGGAAAAAAGAAAGTACTCTTCTTGGGAGACTTAGTGGAAATGTTGTAATTTCTTTACGAACAGCTTCATTTGTTTCGGAATATCTCAAGGAGAAAAAAGGTGTATCGGTAAAGTCTCTCTTCGCCGGTATTATCCTGAATCCCGAGTCATTAGCAAGAAGGGTGATTGACCAGATGAAGATCTCAGAGATGGCTCTTTTGGATATGGTGATAGGGAAGAGGGGAATTGAGATTACGGGTGATTCATCTAAGTCTAAAGATATTGTCCTTTCTGAAGATGTTAAATATGTGATAGATAGGGCATTTGCACTTGCACGAGAGGCTGGTCATATATATGTAGGTACAGAGCATCTAATGTTAGCCCTTCTAGAGGGGAGATTTAAGGAGTTAGATGGTCTTGATACTTTAGGTTTGACATATGAAAAGTTCCAAGATACTTTGTTGAAGGTTGCAATATATCCTGTTGGATTCTTTCCAAAAGGTTTTGATATGGAAGGTGAGAGTGGGATAGTAGGTGCCTTTGGTGTCGACTTAGTTGAGTTGGCAAAGCGAGGACAGTTAGATCCCGTTATCGGAAGAGAAGAAGAGATTGACCAATTGATAAATATTCTGAGTAGAAGAAAGAAGAATAATCCGATAATTCTTGGGCAAGCTGGTGTAGGTAAGACTGTTTTGGTTGAAGGTCTTGCACAGAGGATTGCAGATGGTGTAGTTGGTCCTTCTTTGAGAGATGTAAAGATAGTCTCTTTGGATATTTCTGCAATCATGGCAGGTAGTAAGATGAGAGGTGATGTTGAGGAGAAGGTAATGGCTATCATTGATGAGGTAGCTAGTGATGGTAATACAATACTTTTCATTGATGAGATATCTTCAATTGTTTCTCCTGGTATGCCGGGTAGTTCATCTGATATTGCATCTGTTCTTAAGCCAGCACTCACAAGAGATGATTTTAAGGTAATAGGGGCGACTACGACGGAGGAGTATAGTGCATATTTTGAATCAGATAATGCTTTAGCAAGGAGATTTCAGCCACTTTACTTAGAGGAGCTCTCTGTTGCGAGTACACTTAAGGTATTGGATAAGATGAGGCCCATATTAGAAGGTCATCATAAAGTGAAAATTAGTGATGAAGCTATTAAGTATGCTGTAAATCTTACTGATAGATATGTCGCAGATAGGTATTTACCAGATAAAGCGATTGATGCACTTGATGAGGCTGCAGCATCTAAGAGGTTGAATGTTGAGTCAGATTTTAGTGATATTCAAGCAATGAAGAATATTTTGCATGATATGAGAGGAAAGAAGGAGAAGTTGATAACTCAAGGAGATATGGAAGAGGCGTTAAGAATCCAGAGGAAAGAGGAGGTAATCTTGGAAAAGATTGCAGAGAGGGAGAAGAAATTGAAATCAGCAAAGCTTCAGAAGGTAAATGAGATAAATGCAGAGGATGTGAGGAAGGTAATTGCTAAATGGACAGGTATTCCTGTAAATACGCTTGGTAGTAAGGAGAAGAATGCTTTGTTGAGTCTAGAACAGGAACTTAAGAAGGGAATAATTGGGCAAGATGAGGCTTGTTCTGTTGTTGCAAATGCAATCAAGAGAGCAAGGACAGGTATTATTGATGCAGGTAGGCCATGGGCATCTTTTCTTTTCTTAGGTCCTACTGGTGTTGGAAAGACAGAGTTAGCAAAGGTTTTAACAAAGGAATTGTTTGGAAAAGAAGATAACCTAATACAGATAGATATGAGTGAGATGATGGAGATGCATAGTGTTTCTAAGTTGATCGGATCTCCACCTGGATATGTTGGTTTCCAAGAGGGTGGTTGGTTGACAGAGAAGGTTAAGAGGCATCCTCATTCTGTTATTCTTTTTGATGAGGTTGAGAAAGCACATCCAGAGGTGTTAAATATATTGTTGCAAATATTAGAGTATGGTCATTTAACTGATGGGAGAGGGAGAAGGGTGAATTTTAAGAATACTGTAATCATATTGACCTCAAATATTGGGGCAGAAGAGATTAGGAAGGATAGGGTGTTGGGTTTTGGTGCTAAGGAGGAGAAGAATGTAAGGAAGGATAGTGATATAGATGATGCATATATTAGTATGAAACAAACATTGTTAGCAGAGTTGCAGAATACTCTAAGACCCGAATTATTAAATCGTTTAGATGATGTTGTAATCTTTAGAGCTTTGACACGAAAAGATGCAAGAAAGATTGTTGGTCTTCTTGTTGATAATCTTAACAAAAGATTAACTGAAGAGAATATGAAGGTGAGGTTGGATAGTAAGGCGATAGGGTATATTGTTAAAGAAGCATTTAGTGAGGAGTATGGAGCTAGACCATTAAGAAGGTTTGTACAGGATAAGGTGGAGAATCTTCTTGCTAACTATATTCTAGAACATGGTGATGGTACAAAGGCAGAGAAAGAGGTTAGATTAACGATAGGGTTAGAGGAGGGTGAGTTGAGGATATTAGGGGAATAATGGTATAATAGTAATAGGAAGCTGGGCAGACCCCGTCCTCGGTTGAGATAAGGAAACTTATCAAAAAGACCGCGAGCATGGGAGGGTAGTCACCCAGCTTTACTTTTGTAGAATAATCTTTTTTTAATCCTTCTTATTCAAGATTAACTCATTGGGAAGCCATAAGTGAATTGGTGATGTTGAGGGGTTAATGGTATAATCATCGTAACAAGCAGGGGAGTTACCCCTCTGCGGGTTGAAATAACACCCTTTATTAGCGGAGGCGAAACCTTGCTTACTTTTCAAAACTGGTTGGTGGAATTGAGGCAATATATGGTATAATAATAATAGGAAGCTGGGCAGACCCCGTCCTCGGTTGAGATAAGGAAACTTATCAAAAAGACCGCAAGTAAGGGGGGGTAGTCACCCAGCTTTATTCTTTAAGAATAATCTCTTTGAGTCCCCCTTTATCAAAGATTAATAGCTTGGAAATCTCCTTCCCCTTATTCCTCTTGTTATACATACTCAATTGCCTTGCTACTTTCTCTTCTAGAGAAGCTCCTTTCAAATCTATCACATAATTCTTCTTACCAGAGATAACACCTTTTTTAATAAGTCCTGAAATACTTCCATAGCTTTGTTTAAGTGGTCTCTTTAATTCCCATTCAATACCATTCCACTCAAAATCATTTGTAGGGATATATCCACCATTCTTAGATGGTTGAACTCTGTTAATCCAACGAATTGGATATCCTAAATCTGTAAGTCTTTGTGCAAACTCTTTCTCTTGTACCTTAAGGATATCTTCATTGTTGTACTCTCTTAGACTTAAACCAATCCTTTTGTGTAAGGGTGTTTTTAACAAAATATCTCTGTCTTTTTGTGTTAGTTTAGGTTTTTGTATTGTTTTGACTTTCACCATATATATAGTTTAGTAGACAAAGATGAACTGGAGATTAACTTATGAGAAAGCACCAAATGAGGTTGGTAATATTAAGGAAATATATGGTATAATAGTAATAGGAAGTTGGGCAGACCCCGTCCTCGGTTGAGATAAGGAAACTTGTCAAAAAGACCGCTAGCATGGAGGGTAGTCACCCAGCTTTACTTTTGTAAAACAATCTCTTTCAATCCTTCTCTATCAAGGACTAACAGTCTTGATATCTTGTTCTCTGGATTGTTTTTGTTGTATGAACTTAATTGTTTAGATAGCTTGCTTCGTAAAAGAGCTCCTTTCAAATCTACGACAAAGTTCTTTTTTCCTGACAAGGCTCCTCTTTTAATCAAGGCCCGAATACTACCATACTTTGCTTTTGCTAAACTCTTTAATTCCCATTCAATACCATTCCACTTAAAATCATTTGTGGGGATATATCCACCATTTTTAGATGGTTTAACTCTGTTAATCCAACGAATTGAATATCCTAAATCTGTAAACTTTTGTGCGAAATCTTTTTCTTGTACCTTAAGGATATCTTCATTGTTGTACTCTTTTAGACTTAAACCAATTCTTTTGTGTAAAGGTGTTTTTAAAAGAATATTTCTTTGTTTTTGTGTTAATTCTGGTTTTTGTATTGTTTTGACTTTGGTCATATATATAGTTTAGAGGGTAAAGATGAACTGAGGATTAACTAATGAGATATATACTAAACCGATGTGATATACTCTCCTATGAAATATATCTGTTCATCTTGTAATACAGAATTTTTAAAATGGTCAGGAAAGTGCTCTGCTTGTGGAGAATGGGGTACTTTGGAGGAGGTTGAAGATATTCCAGTTGTTTCAAATAGTACAAAGCTGGTAGAAGCATCAAGCTACGAACCAATCAAAGGTTTCATTGCAAAGAAAGGAAAAAGTATTCCCAAGAACAAGATAAGTACAGGGTATGGAGAGTTTGATAGGGTGCTTGGTGGAGGTCTTGTACCAGGTGAAGTTGTTCTCCTTAGTGGTGAGCCAGGTGTTGGGAAGTCAACAATGCTCATGCAGATTGTTTTGAATTTTTGTAGCAAAGGGAAGGTGTTGTATGTATGTGGAGAGGAGTCTCCTTCTCAATTGAATGAAAGATTGGAGAGATTAGCAGGAGATGTAAAAGGGAAGAAGTTGGATAACTTTGTTGTTACAGAGGATACAATTGCAGAGAATCTTGTTGCTTTAATTGAGGCTGAGAACTTTGAGCTTGTAGTTGTTGATTCGATACAGAGTATGTCATCTCTTCAATCAAAAGGATACCCAGGAAGTATCTCTCAAGTTCGACTATCTGGTGCTTTGTTGACACGAGTGGGTAAAAGAACAGGTGTTCCAATTTTCATAGTTGGGCAGATAAATAAAGGGGGGGATATTGCAGGACCAAAGGTTTTGGAGCATATTGTAGATTGCGTTTTGTATATGGAAGGAGATCAGTATAATCAATATCGTATAGTAAGAAGTATGAAGAATAGGTTTGGTTCTACTAATGAGATAGGGGTTTTTGAGATGAGGAGGGATGGGTTAAATGAGGTGGGTAATCCATCTTTGTTGTTCTTAGAGTCAAGTAGTGAATCATCTGGTAGTGCTATAGGTGCCGTTATACAAGGCTCTAGAGTTGTTTTTGTTGAAGTACAAGCACTTGTTGTAGAAAGAGAGAGTGAGGCAGGTCCTCTTAGAAGGGTAGCGAACGGTATTAAGAAGCCTAGATTAGATATGCTCTGTGCTGTCATGTCCAGAAAAGGAAAGGTATTCTTAGGTAACAAAGATGTCTTTGTGAATGTAGTAGGTGGTCTTACAATCTCAGATCCAGCTATTGATTTAGCAGTGTGTGCCGCTATTAAATCTTCTGTGGAGGATAGGGTGTTATCCAAATCAACAATATATTTTGGTGAGGTTGGACTTACAGGTGAGGTTAGAGGTACTTGGGGTGTTGATTCGGTCATTAAGGAGGCTGAGAGGTCTGGATATACTGATTTGATTGTTGGGAGAATGAAGGTTGGGGCTTCTAAGAAAGTTAATGTAAAGAAGGTTTACAAGGTTAGTAGTATTTAGAAAGTTTTTTCATATAGTAAGACCGATAGCTTTTTGGTCTGTTTTTTGGTATAATATAGGTAGGATAGTTGCTCGTTCAAAAATAGGTAATATGTATAATAAGTAGTGAAAGGAGTTAGATATGGGAGAATTTGATAGATACCCCAAACCTGGTTATATAGTTGAAAGAGAGGTGGGGTCGGATAAGCTTCGGTTCCTCTGTGTCCAAGAATGCTCTCCTCTTGGCATACCACCGTCTTTCTTCGATATTATTCGTAGACACGGCAAAGTTTTTGCCATGGAAGTCTTTGAGGATTCATTTGGAGAACCCTTTCCTTTGGATGATCTTTCGTACGATGACCTTATCCAGAATCAAGAAGGAAGATTTGTCATCTGGGTTTCTCCAGAATGAAATTGTAACCAACTATTCTAGCCTAAAGTTAGTGTATATAAATCTTTGAAGTACAACACTTCTGTTATATGCAAAACCTTTAGGTTTTTTCTTTCTCTTTAATATATCCACAATGTTTGTAACATTTAATATAACAAAATGAGAAATATAACTTCATGTGTAACACCTCAGCACAAATCATCTATGGGAGCGAGCTTCGAGAGGAGGTGTTAAATGTGGATGAAATATATAGGCTTGACAAGTACCATTAAAAAGAGGTATAATTATTCATAGTTCTTTACAAGGGTGTGGATATCTTAGGTTTTTCCCTTTGTCTGGGGTGTCACAAGCACAGCTGGGCAATAGGAAAAGCCTAAGATCTATTTACCTTTTTCTCACTTTGATCTAACTATATAGATTGAAATAAGAAGAAGGGAAAACATCTTGTATGTTCTTCGAAACTATTCCCTTACAGGAGTAGAACCCGGGGTCGGTTGGGGCAGTACCGATCCCTTCTTCTTTTTTCATTAGATTTTGAGAATTGACATCTTCATTCGATTTCAATATACTTCAAATATCAAATGGCTAATTGCCCAATTTCATTTTAATTTTCCCTTAAGGAAACATGGTTAAAAAAACTAAAACTATTAAAGAGTACGAAGAGATGACTCTTGCAGATATTCGTAAAGAAGCACAAGAATTAAAGTTAGAAAATTTCATGGAGCTTCCAAAACGCGATTTAATAATTGAGGTATTAAAAAAGAAGTCCAATGATGAAGGCTTTGTAGAAGTTAGCGGTATTCTTGAAGTTATGAAAGATGGTTCTCATGGAATATTGAGAACAGAAGGTATTTTACCAGGTGATAACGATGTATATATCTCTGGTTCACAGATTCAGAAGTTTAGCTTGAGGACAGGTGATGAAATTACAGGTCCTGCAAGGTTACCTAAGGATAAGGAGAAGTATTTGAGTCTCTTGAGAGTTGATACAGTATATGGAAGACCAGCTACAGAGGCTGCAAGTAGACCAAACTTTAGGAAATTGACACCAATTTTTCCAAATAAACAGATTAAGCTTGAAACAGAACAGGATGTAATTTCAACAAGAATGATTGATTTACTCTCACCAATTGGTTTTGGACAGAGGTCTATGGTTGTATCTCCTCCTAAGGCAGGTAAGACATGGCTTTTGAAAGATATTGCCAACGGTATTGCAAAGAATCATCCAAAGGCAAAGTTAATGGTTGTATTGGTAGGTGAGAGACCTGAAGAGGTTACGGATATGAAGAGATTTGTAAAAGGAGAGGTATATGCTTCAAACTTTGATGAATTACCAGAGCAAAACTGTAAGGTTGCTGAGATGGCACTGCAGAAAGCTATGAGAATGGTTGAGTGGGGTGAGGATGTAATTATCCTTATGGACAGTATCACAAGGCTTGCTAGGGCATACAATATCACTATGCCAACATCTGGTAAGACTCTCTCTGGTGGTTTTGATCCAGTTGCATTGTATCCTCCAAAGAGATTCTTCGGTGCTGCTAGAAACTTTGAAGAGAAGGGTAGTCTTACAATTATCGCTACTGCACTTGTTGATACAGGTAGTAGAATGGATGATTTGGTATATGAAGAGTTTAAGGGAACGGGTAATATGGAACTTCATTTGGATAGGTCTTTAGCAAACAAGAGGATATATCCATCAATAGATGTGATTAATTCTGGTACAAGAAATGAAGAGTTGCTCTTAGGTAAGGATGTTCTTAATCAATCTTGGAGAATTAGGAGAATGCTTGAAGTCTTGGATGCTAATGAGAATCCTGCAGAGGTTCTAATTGACAGGCTAAGGAAGACAAAGGACAATGAGGAGTTTCTTGCAACTCTCCATGAGGCATAGTTAAAATGTGGTATAATGGGTATTGCTAAACTATTTAAGAGTTAAATAGCATTGGTGGATACAGATTTGGATTCTCAACAAAACAAGAATATTCAGGGGTTAAGTTTCAAGAGTCTTAAGGATTTACCTTCTTTTAATGATGAGAACTATCTTTTTGTAGATGGGGAGATAGAGGAGAATAGGTTTGTTAGGGAGTTTAAGAAGAAGTTTAGAGACTTCTATGTAAAGCAACAGACAAAGAACAATATTGTTGAGTTTGTCCTGTCTTTAGTGGAATATATTGCATCTCGTATTTCTGTAGTATTCGTATTGATTTCCGTTCTCTTTGACATTATCTTCCAGTCATTTAATGAAAGAAAAAATACTCTTGCAACTAAGATGTTTTGGGGGAGAGGTAATTTCCTTTCTTCTGCACTGAAGGTTCTTTTTCTTAGTGTTTTCTTCATTCTTTCAATTACATATCTGTATAGGAAACCAGCGGTTAGTGTTGCAAGTGAGGAAGAGTTGGATAGTATTGGTGTTGCTCAGACAGATTTAATGGTAATGAACTCTTCCTTAAATACTGTGATTCCTAAGGATAGGCCTAGGAGATATTCTGAAAAGTATATTGTAAAGAGGGGGGATACATTAGCGAGTATTGCACAGCATTATGGATTGCAGGTAAAAACAATTATGTGGGCAAACGATCTTAGGTCGGAGAGATTTTTGAAGTTAGGGCAGGAGTTGGAGATTCCTCCTAGAGATGGTGTTGTTGTAACGATAAAGAAGGGAGATACGGTTGAGTCTTTGGCTAAGAAATATTCTGCTGATGCTGCGGATATTGTAGACCATAACTGGTTGGAGAGTCCGTATACATTAGTTTCAGGGACAGATTTATTTATCCCTAACGGTTCGATTCCAGAACCACCTAAGCCTGTGTATGCAGCTACAAGTGCACCTGTGAATAGGACTTCTTCGAGTATTGGATATACTCAAGTGCCAGTAGACCCTAATGTCGGGAAATTCTTAGGATGGCCAGTAGGAGGTCCAAGTAAGATATCAAGAGGATTTTTCCCAGGTCATTATGGTATTGATATATATCCAACGGGAGGACAGCCTAGCGTCGTTGCGGCAGCCCCTGGTAGGGTTATCAGTGCGGGTTGGGGTGGTAGTGGTAGGTATTATGGTTTCGGTAACTATGTACATGTAGACCATGGAAATGGATATACAACTTTGTATGCTCATATGGCAAAACTATATGTTGGTACAGGTACTAGTGTGGGACAAGGACAAGCGTTAGGGCAGATAGGTGCTACAGGTGTTGCATATGGTATTCACGTCCACTTTGAGTTAAGGAGAGGTGATATGACGAGGATTAATCCAGCTCCATATATGTATTAGTGGGCTCATAGTTCAGCAGGTAGAACATCGCATTCGCAATGCGAAGGTGACCGGTTCGATTCCGGTTGAGTCCATTTTTTCATGAAGTTTTAACAGCGGTTACCTTCGCAGTTTCTTCTTTCCTAGTAAGGACTATATCGGTTTTTTGGTGATTTTTTAATATGCTATAAGACTGAGGCTTGTAGTATATTAAATATTGGGTGTTAATGTGGTATAGTTCCTTTTGTGGTAATACTTTACTGCGAAGGTAACCGTCTTTGTGTTGTATGGTATAATAGCAGTGATGCAACTCTGGGCCTGTAGCTCATTTGGTTAGAGCACTTCGCTGGCAGTGAAGGGGTGAGGGGTTCGAATCCCCTCAGGTCCACTCGAATGGGTGCTGTTGTTGAAGCTTGACAACGGTCCGTCCTTATGTTATCCTCAAGGTGTAAGTTAAACAATGTAAAAATATGAAAGAATATACATCTTTTGGTGCTATGCTTAATCAAGAAAGATTAAGTATGGGGTTGACACTCAGGGAGTATTGCCGAAAAAATGATTTTGACCCTGGGAAAATTAGTAAAATTGAAAATGGTTTCTTACCAGTTCCGCGCGGAACAGCTTTCTTAGACAAGGTTGCTAAGTCTTTGGGGATAGAAAAGGGTAGTGAGGACTATAAATATATTAAGGATTTAGCAACTGTGAGTAGGGGTGAGATTCCACATGACCTACAATCGAATATTGGGTTGCTTCCTGCACTTTGTAGGAAGGCTAGGATGAATAACTTAACTAAAAAGGATTTCCAAAATTTAGTTAATCTAATTACCGAAAAGAATCATGCCCGAAATCCGAAGAAAAACAAACAAGGAGATCGAAAAAGCAGTTGATATTTTGCTCCAGAAGTGTAGTAAAGGTAATAGTTTTCCTGTAGATGTAGAAAATATAGTGGAGATTTGTCTAGGCTTGACTCTAATACCCGAGAAAGGATTAAGTAATATGGGTATGGGTGAAGCCTTTATCACAATTGGCAGTAAGGAGATAGTGATAGATTATGATCTCTACATGACTGAATCTCGTAAATCTCGTTTAGCTTTTTCACTTGCACATGAGGTTGCTCACTATATTCTCCACAAGGAGTTATTTCAAGGTATTAAAACCTTTGATGGGTATAAAGATAGAATACTCAATATGCCTGCTGAACAATTGGAAGTCTTAGAGAGGGAGGCTGATAAGTTTGCAGGGTATTTGCTTTTGCCTAAGAATCTTTTAGACAAGGAATTAAAAAAGTATTGGTCTGTTTTGGGTAGTTGGGACTTGAGGGATACTGCAACTTTTGTTGAGCGGTTATCCAAAAAGTCTAATTGTAATCCAACAACGATTTGCATTCAACTTAAAAGGGTATATCAAAGAGAACTATCTGCGAATGTGACAGGACATCTAGAATTGATTGTTAATATGGGGAAAGTGAGGTAGATAACGATATTAAGTTTGCTATATCGAGTACAATAATAGGTAAGAGAGTACAAAGGTTTCACCCTTGAGTTTCATAAATCTTCAAATAGTGTCCTTCCAATGTTTTCTTTTTTAATGTAAAATACCTAGGTATGGAAAACAGATACAACCCTAAAGATATTGAAAAGAAGTGGCAGGATAAATGGTTTGCAACTGATATGTATCATGCCAAAGATTTTGATTCTAAGGAAAAGTACTATCTTCTAGCGGAATTTCCATATCCTTCAGGTGATAGTATGCATATGGGACATGCTAGGAACTATACAAACATGGATTCTGTTGCTAGATTAAGAAGGATGTTGGGTCAGAATGTGTTGTATCCAATAGGTTGGGATGCTTTTGGCCTGCCAACTGAGAACTATGCAATTAAGATGAAAAGACCTCCTCAGGAGATTACTAAGGAGAATACAACAGTTTTCAAAAAGCAATTAAAAGCAATGGGTTTTTCCTTTGATTGGGATAGAGAGATTGATACTACAGATTCAGAATATTACAAGTGGACTCAGTGGATTTTCCTTCAGTTATACAAAAAAGGTTTAGCATACAAAGCAGAGATGCCAATTAACTGGTGTCCTAAATGTAAGGTTGGTTGTGCTAACGAGGAGGTTGTTGGAGGGAGGCATGAGAGATGTAATGAACCTGTGGAACAAAGGAATATGAATCAGTGGGTACTTAAGATTACAGAGTATGCAGATAGGTTGGCAGATGAATTAGATGAAACTGAATATTGGGAGAGTGTTAAGGCTGGGCAGAGGAATTGGATAGGGAGAAAAGTATGGTATGACATTGATTATGCTATAGAAGGTACAGACATTACATTGCGAGTATCAACAACAAGACCAGATACTCAATTTGGTTCTACTTTTGTTGTTGTTGCTCCTGATGGAGAGGTTGTAGAGAAACTTTTGAAATATATTCCAGAAGAAAGGATGTCTGATGTAAAGAAATATGTAGAGGAGTCCTCCAAGAAGACAGAGGAGGAGAGAATTGTTGGCAAAGGTGAGAAAACAGGTGTAGATACTGGACTTGTTTGTAAAAATAGCATAACAGGTAAGGACCTGCCAATCTATCTTGCAGACTTTGTTTTGTCAACAGTTGGCACTGGTGTGGTGGTTGGAGTGCCTGCTCATGATAAAAGAGACTTTGAATTTGCAACTAAGTATGGACTTCCAGTAATTAGAGTAATTGAAGGTCCAAGTGGTGATAGGTCGGAGATAGATTCTGTTGAGAAGGTATATGAAGATGAAGGTATTGTTTTTAATTCTGATTTCATAGATGGAGTGAAGAGTGAAGATGCTAGGGAGAAGATGGGTGAATATATTAAAGAGAAAGGAATAGGGGATGTTGTTGTTAGATACAACCTAAGGGATTGGATTTTCTCAAGACAGCACTACTGGGGAGAACCAATTCCAATTGTACATTGTGAGAAATGTGGTGAGGTTCCTGTTCCAGAAGATCAACTTCCTGTTAAGTTACCTGAAGTTGAGAGCTACGAACCAACAGATACAGGAGAGTCACCATTAGCCAGTATTTCAGAATGGGTAAACACAAAATGTCCTAAATGTGGAGGAGATGCTAAGAGAGAAACTGACACCATGCCAAACTGGGCAGGTTCTAGTTGGTACTATCTCAGATATCTTGATCCACACAATGACAAAGAGTTTGCTGATATTGAAAAGATGAAATACTGGATGCCAGTGGACCACTATGAAGGTGGTTCTGAGCATGTGACTCTTCATCTCTTGTACTCAAGGTTCTGGCACAAGGTGCTTTCAGACTTAGGATTAGTTCCAGGTATTGAACCGTATAAGAAAAGGACAATACATGGGGTGGTTTTGGGAGAAGGTGGTGTTAAGATGTCAAAATCCTTGGGGAATGTCATTACACCTGACCGATTGCTAGAAGAGTACGGGGCTGATGTCACAAGGGCATATCTCATGTTCATGGGACCATACGAGGGTGATGTTGTCTGGAGTACTGAAGCTATTAATGGGGTTAAAAGATTTGTCTCAAAGCTTTACACCTATCTTTTGGCTCTATGGGAGAGGAAAGACGACAAATTGGCAGAGAATGGAAGTATTGCTAAATTGGTAACGAAAGTTAAAGAGGACATACTAAACTTTAAGTTTAACACCTCAATCTCAGCGCTAATGCAATTCTACAATTCGAATGTTGATTCTACATTCTCAACTTCTGATGTTGAAAGATTGATTCTAACAATTGCTCCAATTCTTCCACATATGGCAGAGGAGATTTGGGAAAAAACTGGACATGAGTTTAGTGTTCACACTCAAAAGTGGCCAGAGATAGATGAGAGCCTTTTAGAAGATGATATCATTGAAATCCCTGTACAGGTAAATGGCAAATTGAGAGGAAAGGTAGAGGTTTCTTCAGATGCAACACAGGGAGATGTTGAAAAAATAGTATTAGAAAGCCAAATCTTAGGAAATGTTGAAGTTAAGAAAATAATATATGTACCGAAAAAAATAGTGAGTGTGGTTGTTTAGATAAATTAATATATTTTCCTATGGATGTAACAAAGAAAAACACAATACTAACAGTCGGTATTGTAGCAGCAATATTTGCTGTTGTATTCTGTCTTTTAATGGTTTTAAATAAAATGAGTTTTACAAATATGAATAATAGTGTAAATGTACCAACAGTAGAGGGACCAGTTGAGTCCAACTATACTGCAACTATTAAGACAAGTATGGGTGATATTGTTCTTGCATTGTATGATACAAAAGCACCTAATACGGTGAAGAACTTTAAGGGGCTTGCAGAGAAAGGGTTCTACAATGGACTAATCTTTCACAGGGTAATACCTACATTTGTGATACAGGGAGGTGATCCAAATGGAAATGGCACAGGTGGTCCTGGTTACAAATTTGATGATGAGATATCTGATGTGAAGTTTACTCCATATACACTAGCAATGGCGAACTCAGGGCCTAATACAAACGGTTCTCAGTTTTTCATAACAACAGGGGATATTGGTGAGGCTAATATGCGTAACTTAGATGGTGGATATACCATTTTCGGAGGTGTACTTAGTGGTCAGGAGGTTGTTGATAGTATTAGTAGGGTTGAAACAGATGCAAATGATAAGCCTCTTGCGCCTGTGACAATGGAGTTAATAACTATCGAGAAGAATTAATCTTCAGTTCATAATTGTAGTGTAATATGTTACTTAATGGACATATTACAAAAGAAGCAAATTTTCAAATATGTTGTGGTTGGGGCAGTTGCTCTGTTACTTGGAATATTTCTAGACCATTTCCTCATCTATCCATTCTTTACATTAGATAAAGAGCAGGTTGTGGAGGGTGTTGGTAGTGAGAATAATGTTCCCATAGTTCAGGTTGAGACTCAGGGGGGAGAAGATAAAACTCTTGAAATTCCTAAGACCTGTAAAATACATGTAGATGTGAGTGGTGCACTAAAGAGACCGGGTGTTTTCTGTATGGAAGAAGGCTCAATGGTTATAGATGCCATTACAAAGGCAGGGGGATTTACAGATCAAACAGCATACAGGTTTGTTGCTAGGAAGATAAATCTCTCACAAGTATTGGTAAACAATCAGAAAATATATATTCCATATGAAGAAGAGACTGATTGCAAGCTTTTGAGCTTTCTTCCACAAGCAAAAGAGGTAGAAACGATTGTTAGTAACACCTCTAATACAAATATGCCTACGAGTGAGATAGAGGCAGGTAACTCACCTGATACTACAAGTGGAGGAGATGAAAGATGTATTAATATCAATACTGCAAGTGCTGAACAGTTAGATACACTAAATGGTGTTGGTCCAACTATGGCACAGAAGATCATAGAGGGGAGACCGTATTCAAAAATTGAGGACCTTTTGAATGTGAGTGGCATAGGGGAATCTACATTTGCAAAGTTCAAAGAGAAGATATGTATCTAAGAATTAGAAGGATACTAGAGGGTGTGTTCCTGAGGTTTCAAAAGAGAGTGATAGGGTTGGCTAGATTTTTGAGAGACTACAAAATCATTTCATTTTCAATTCTGTATATCATTCTAGATGCAGTAATGATTACTCTGTTGAGAAACATAAAGGTGTCCCACACTATCGGACTATTAGGTATGGCTCTACTATGTATCATGTTCTGTAAAGTTGGGAAAAAGATTAAAAATAAAAAAGGGGAAATTTCTGGAAGGAGAGGAAGGCAAAAAAAGAAGAAAGAGTGGATAGGTACAATATTTGAACTTTTGTTTTTTGTAATCATAACAACCCTTCTAGTTTGCTTACGAATAACTCCAGTTTTAAGGTATGAGGAGGACATGCAGGAGAAGGTGTTAGGTTTCACCAACAGTTCCACGATTTTAAAAGGGTATATCTATGATGAGCCAGTTGAAAAGCATAGAAGTCAGCAGCTTGTAATTAGTGTTCTAGAGGGTGAGCTAGAAGGGGAGGGGAAAGTTCTGCCTGAGGGTATGTTGGTACAAGTTAAGACAGCTTCCTTCTACAAATTCCACCTAGGGCAGGAGTGTGAATTGCGTGGAACTCTGGAAGAGCCGGAGAACTTTGAGGGTTTCGACTACAGGGCATATTTGCGAGATAGAAAAATTTTTCTTTTGATGAATAATCCTGTGGTCAAATGTACCTCAATTTCCGAGAGACATCATGGTAGTATTCTTCGACATGGACTGGTTGATATGAAAAATAATTTAATTGAAATTATAGAGGAGGTGTTGAATGAACCTCAGTCTTCACTCCTCGCTGGAATTATTTTTGGGGAGAAAAAACTTTTTAGTAAATTTTTCGATGAGGGTACTAGGGTGGCAGGACTGAGTCACATAGTGGCAGCCTCGGGGTACAATGTTACCATACTGGTAGTTACTACTGAGAAAATATTTTTCTTTCTTCCTAAAAAATTAAGGGTGATAGTTGGCCTCATAGTCATCTGGTTGTTTGCAATCCTCTCTGGTCTCTCATCTTCAATAGTGCGAGCCTGTATAATGGGGAGTATATCTCTCTTAGCAATCATATTTGGTAGAAGCAATACTGTCCATGTTGCAATTCCCCTTGCTTCCGCTCTTTTTGTTGTTGCACAGCCCTTAATTGTATTTGATGTTGGTTTTCTCCTCTCACTATCTGCAGTACTAGGTTTAACATATATTCTTCCAATATTACTTGATTTGAAAGCAAAAGTTACTAAGAAATTTCAATTTGTTGATGATAATATTCTTCCAACTCTAAGTTGCACTCTTGGTACACTTCCCATCTCCATTCTTACCTTTAACACTTTCTCCATATGGGCAGTTCCAAGTAATACCATAATTCTTCCCATTATTGACACAACAATGTTCTTAGGGGTTTTGGGTATAGTAGCGTGGAATATCTTCAAACCCCTCTCATACATCTTCTTTACAATTACCAATATGCAACTGAAGTACTTCGAGTTTGTTGTTAATCTAATACATTCCTTAGATTGGGGTCAATTTGAGTTCTCTGGAGGAGCATCTAAGTTTGTTTCACTAACTTTTCTGCTAATGGCAATACTTTTCATAATCTATCTCTATCCAATTGAAAATGAACAGTATAACTACTATCTTAAATCTGATTCTTAAATTCCTCTGGAAGAATATTTTGTTGATAATATTCTTTTTAGTAGGATTGTTTTTTGTTGTAGTATTAAGGAAAACAACAATATTGCAACCAGAGATTGTTTTTCTTGATGTTGGTCAGGGTGATGCCATTTTAATACAACAAGATAACTTTCAAATTGTGATTGATGGTGGGGGAGATACATCCGTTCTGTATGGTTTGGCTAAGCATATGCCTTGGTATGACAAGACGATTGAGAGATTAATCTTAACACATCCTCATCAGGATCATCTGGAGGGCCTTTTGTTGATACTTAAAAAGTACAAAGTAGAGGAGGTTTGGTATTTTCCAGTTGAGTATGAGTATAGTGGGTATGAATATTTGCTAAAAGAGTATGAAACATTGTTACAAGAGGTAAAAGCAGGTGATTATATTCGATATGGTGATTTGTATGGTATAGTTCTCTTCCCATTTGAGGGTGACCCGCAGAGGGTGAGGAATGTGAATAATGCTTCGGTTGTAATGTTTTTCGAGATTGATGAGTACAAGATATTGTTAATGGGGGATGCTGAGATGGAGGTAGAGGAAAAGCTTTTGAATTACGAGTTTCTACATGGAATTGACATCTTGAAAGTGGGGCATCACTGTTCTAACACTTCAACCTCTGAAGAGCTTTTAAGTTTCACACAACCTAGTATAGCTATCTGCTCATGTGGAATCCTTAACAAGTTTGGACATCCGCATTATGAAACTTTGGAAAAATTAAAAAATGAGAATGTGCAATATTTGATCACACATGAGGAGGGGGATATGAAGTTTGTATTTTAATGTTAAGGGAAAACTGGTAGAATGGTTTAGATCTGTACCTATAGCTCAATTGGATAGAGCATTGGTTTGCGGAACCAAAGGTTGTCGGTTCGATTCCGGCTAGGTACGTACAGGTCTGGCCTAGGTCTGCCCCCTGTTCATATATTTTTCATCATCAATTTTTGCATATCTAAAAAGGTTTCCTAGCCCTCGGCTTTTGTATGAGTGTGGGTTTGAGGTAAAGAGAGAGGAACAGGTATCCCAAAAAGGTTGGTATGTTGGAGAGATTTGAAATTGTTAAAAAGGTCTAAACGAAGGCCAGACCTAGGGCAGGCCTGATAAATGTGGTAGAATATGACAGGAAAGCACCTGTAGCTTAACTGGATAGAGCATCGGTCTTCGGAACCGAGGGTTGGGGGTTCGAATCCCTCCAGGTGCGTATTGTATAATAAACAACATATGAAGCAGAAGATACAAAAGATAGTTGTAGATGCATTGGAAAAGATGGGTGTTGACACATCTTCTCTTGATATTGTTGTTGAGATTCCCAAGGATTCTTCCAATGGTGATTACTCTACCAATGTTGCAATGAGATTGGCATCTGTTCTTCAGAAGAAACCTTTAGATATTGCAAATGAGATAGTAAGTCATATTGAGGATGAGGATTTCTCTAAAGTAGAAGCAGTAGTACCCGGATTCATCAACTTCTATCTCTCTCCAACATACCTTTTGAAGGAAGTCCAAAGAATAGCTGATAATCCTACTGAATATTTCCAGTCCACTTTGAAGAAGGGTGAGAAGTTGGCAATTGAATATACAGATGCAAATCCATTCAAGGTACTCCATATTGGACATCTGTATTCCAATACAGTAGGAGAGGCTTTTGCGAGGTTACAGGAGGTTTTAGGGGCTGATGTAAAGAGGGTGACCTATCAAGGTGATATTGGTCTTCATGTTGCTAAAACACTTTGGGGTTTGGAGAAGAAGTTACAGGATGAAGGTAAGACATTTTTAGATGTGGAAAAGTTACCATTAGCAGAAAGAGTTAAATATTTAGGTGATGCATATGTGGAAGGTGCAGAGAGATATGACTATTCTGATGACGAGGTGGCTAAGAAAGAGATAGATGAGATTAACTATTACATCTTCTACATTACAAATCCAGTGTTGGAGAAGAAGGATTTTAAGAGATTTGAAGATGTTGGTATGGAAGAGAAATATGTTAAAGGGAAGCTCTGGTGTTTGGAGTATTTTGAAACAATATATGAAAGGCTAGGGACGAGGTTTGATAACTATTTCCTTGAAAGTGAGGTTGGAGCAACTGGTTTGAAGGTGGTTTTGGAGAATGTTGGGAAGATTTTTAAAGAGGATGATGGTGCAATTATCTATGAAGGTGATGAGGAGAAGAATTTGCATACTAGGGTGTTTGTGAACAGGTATGGGTTGCCAACGTATGAGGCTAAGGAGTTGGGTCTTGCTTTTAAGAAGAAAGAGAAGGTTGATTATGATACTTCTATAATTATTACGGCAAATGAGCAAAGTGGCTACTTCAAAGTAGTCATGGACGCCCTTAGCAAGCTAGATGAGGACATTGCCAAAAGTGTCAAACATTTCGCTCACGGAGTGGTAAAATTGCCAAATGCACAGAAGATGTCTAGTAGAAAAGGAGGCATCATCTCTGCCGAGTGGTTGTTAGACGAAACAAAGAAGAAGGTGCTTAAAAAGATGAAGGAAAGTTCCACTGTTTCTGTTGGGGATGCAGAGAAGGTGTCCGAGAAGATTGCAATCGGCGCAATTAAGTATGCATTCTTGAAAGTAACCGTTGGAAGTGATATTGCTTTTGACTTTGACAAGGCAATATCTTTCGACGGAGATACAGGTCCATATATTCAATATGTGTATTCTAGGTGTAGTTCTCTCGTAAGAGAGTTTGGAAGTGAAGGTGCTGGTGAAGTTTGTTTCGGCAGGTGCCTATCAAATCCCTATGTAGAAAACTTAACAAGGCAGATTAGCAAGGGGGGTGGTATTCTGCTTGATAGCGCTTTGACATATTCCCCTTCAACTCTTTGTCAATATCTTTTTGAACTTTCCCAAAGTTTCAATTCTTTCTATCAGAATGTAAGGCTCTCTGATATGGAAGATGAAGAGAGGGGTATCCTTCTTGTAATTGTGAGAGGTGTAATGAATATGGTCGAGTATGGATTGAATGTCTTGGGGATTAAAGTAGTAGAGAAGATGTAGTTAATATTAATTTTGAATTTAAGAAAATGAAGGGAAAGAAAAGTTTTTTTCAAGAGAATTGGCTATTGATACTAGTCCTTTTGTATATCATTCTCCCTGTTGATTTAATTCCTGATGTCACACCGATAGTAGGAACTTTAGATGATGGGGCCTTACTCCTGTTAAATATCATTATCGAATACAGGAAATGGAGGTTGGGTAGCAGGGAGGATGTAGGACCTGCTAAGGGTAAGGTTGAGGTAAAAGAGGGTGAGATTGTAGAGTAACGGGATGTAGTTCAGATGGCTAGAACGCTACGTTCGGGACGTAGAGGTCGCTCGTTCAAGTCGAGTCATCCCGATTTGGTATACTATTATATATTTGTATAAAATCTGCCTATGGATTCTAAAACAAAACAATATTCTAATGAAAAGTTAATAATCTTTGATATGATTGGTACCTTAACTACCAATCCTCATTTAATATCTCAAATCTTCTACTTAACTTTTCCTAGTACTGATATTCCACAAGTAAAAATGTATTATGAAGATTACAAGGTTGATCGGATTGATAGAAAAACCTTTTGGAATGGTGCAGGTTTTGAAAATTTCTCTACACAGGAGGCTAAGTTTTTAGGAAATATTAGCTTGAAACAAGGAGTCTTAGATATGTTAAAAGTATTAAAAAGACATTACAAGTTAGCTCTTTTTTCCAATATTCCTAAAGAGTGGGGACACTATATGCAGGACACATTCGGGTTTCAAGATATTTTTGATGCCATTATATTCAGTGGTGATTATGGAGTACAAAAACCAGATGGGCAGATATATGAAATACTGTTGGGTAAGTTTGGAGATATTAATCCTAAGAATATGTATTTTGTTGATGATGATTTAGAGGATTTGGAAACAGGGAAGAGATACTTAATGAATACAATATGGTTGGAAAGTGATCAATTAGCAGGTGATTACAAACCAGATTATGTTATCCAAGATATTTTTGAAATTATTAACATTGTAAAGTAATGACAAAGCTACCAAATATATCAAAAAAAGATTTACTCACCCAAATGTCCGAATTAAAACATTCGGACGTGATTAGAAAAGCATTGGTGTTAGTTGAGAAAGCACATAAGGGTCAAACTAGGGATAGTGGTGCATCGTATATAGAAGAACACATATATTATGCAACATATTTACTTCTTGATTTGTTTAAGAGAGAGGTTAATTTAGAGCAACTTGTTGTTATGACTCTTCTTCATGATGTTGTAGAGGACACTGATGTTAAAATAGGGCAGATACAAAAAGAATTCGGGGATGAAATTGCAGATGTAATTAAATTGTTGAGTAAAACTCCAGAGGAGGAAGAGCAGTCGATGACTCCAGAGGAAAAGTACCTTGTGACTCAAAACTATCTAGGTAGATTATCGGAGAATAGGTCGGCAGTTATTGTGAAGATGGTTGATAGGATAGCGAACATTAACTGCATTATCGAGCCGACAGTTTTGAAGAAGCCCGAGAAGTACAAGAGGTATATTCGTGAGGTGAAGAATCTGTATATTCCTCTTGCGAAGAAATATAATTTTACGAAGATAGTAAAATTATTCGAGTCAGAAATTGATAGGATAGAGAAGTATTTCTTATAAAGTTCTAATGAAAAGTTAATAGCGGTTACCGCATGAGTTTGTGCTTTCATGGAGAGGACTATTATCATTTTTATGGAGATATTTAATATGCTACAGGATGAGTGAAACATTGGGAAATATGATGGAGACATATCAATCTTTTTTGAAGGTTCTTTTTCACCTGTAAAATCTCAGAGCTTTCTCTCTAATTTAGTGCGTGGTAATTTTGTTCTTAGCAATCGAATTATTCTTCTGACTGTTGAAATTTGAACACCAAGTATTTTTAAGGTTGGTATTGCTAATGAGAAATTTACCTTGTAATGTTTCACCGATAGGTATAGTGAATTGGCATATTTTTAATATGGGGTGGAGTAATTGTTTATACTTTAATACCAAGTTCTTTGAGATTTTCTTTCAAGTATTTACCTGTGTAACTCTTCGGATTGCTTATTATATCTGCAACAGTTCCCTCTGCTACAATCTGTCCTCCAGCATCTCCACCCTCTAGCCCAAGGTCTATAATCCAGTCAGAGTTTCTTACTATCTCCAAGTTGTGCTCTACAACGATGACAGTGTTGCCTTTGTCAACAAGCTCAACTAGTATTTTCAGTAGCTTGTCGACATCATAATAGTGGAGTCCTGTAGTAGGTTCGTCTAAGATATACAAGGTTTTGCCAGTCGAGATTCTAGACAGCTCTTTTGCAAGTTTAATTCTTTGTGATTCCCCACCTGAAAGAGTTAGGGCAGATTGCCCCAGTTCGATATATCCGAGTCCCACTTTGTTAAGTATTTCTAATTTTCTTGTAATCACAGGATGGTTTTTGAAAAATGGTAGAGCATCCTCTACAGTCATCTGTAATACCTCGGCAATATTTTTTCCTTTGTAGTCAATTTGAAGAACATCGGAATTGTATCTTGTCCCATTACATTGATCGCAGGTGATATATACATCGGAGAGAAATTGCATCTCAATTTTTATCTCACCCTCACCTTTGCACTTTTCACACCTTCCACCTTTAACATTAAAACTAAATCTTCCAGATTTGTAACCCCTTGCTTTTGATTCATTAAGATTTGCATAGAGGTCCCTGATATGAGTGAAGAGGCCTGTATATGTTGCGGGATTAGAACGTGGAGTGCGACCTATAGGGGACTGGTCAATGCTAATGACTTTATCTATTTTCTCAACTCCTTCTATGCCTGTGTATTCGCCTTCGATTTGTTTAGAATGCATGATTCTGTTTTCTAGAGCAGGAACGAGAGTGTTTTCTATCAGAGAGGACTTGCCACTGCCAGAAACCCCCGTGATTGAAATTAGCTTACCTAAAGGGATTTCCACATCTATGTTTTTTAAGTTGTTTGTTGAAACCCCAGATATTTCTATTTCACCCTTCTTCTCACTCATCTCTCCCCGTTGAATATCCTGGCCTATGACAAGCTGTTTACTTAGGTACTTAGCAGTAACAGTATCCTTCTGCTTGATTTGCTCATATGTACCCTCTGCTATAATTTCTCCACCTCTTTTTCCCGCTTTTGGGCCAATATCTATAATCCAATCAGATTGTCTCATAGTCTCTGGGTCATGTTCGACGATAATTAATGAATTCCCTTCATCTCTAAGTTGCTTCAATGATTCTGTAAGTTTAGAAATATCTCTAGGATGAAGTCCAATTGAAGGTTCATCTAGCACATATACTACACCTGAGAGACCTGTTCCAATTTGCGAGGCCAACCTAATTCTTTGTGATTCTCCACCAGAAAGTGTGGACGCTTGTCTTGATAGGGTAAGGTATTCTAGTCCTACATTAATTAGGAAGTTTAATCTAACTAATATTTCCTTTACAATGGGTTCTGCTATCTCTTTCTTGTTCCCTGTTAATGAAAGATTCTTTAAGAAGCGATATGATTCGGTCACAGACATATTAGTTAGATCAACAATGTTTTTGTTTTGAATTGTTACGGCAAGCGAATATGGTTTTAATCTTTTACCATTACATACAGGGCAGACAGTTTCTCTCATATACTTTTCGTATTCCTGTTTAGCATATTCGGAAGTAGTTTCTTTGTATCTCCTTTCTAATTCATGAACAGCACCTTCATATTGAGTAGAGTGCATATTTGTATGTCCGAATCGGTTAGTATACTCGATATTATAATGTGTTTTAGCACCTTTACCGTAGAAGATTAGGTCGAAAATCTCTTGGGGGTAATCTCCAATTCGAGTTTTTAGGTCAAAATTATGAACCCTAGCAACTTCATTAAGAATTCTTGTTGTCCAACTATCTTTAGTCGTTCTGTTTCCCCAAGGAAATATTCCACCTTCACGAATTGTTAGGTTAGGGTTGTATAGTAGGCTGACATCAATTTGTTTAAGAAAGCCTAATCCTGCACAGTTATCGCATGCTCCTTCTGGTGCATTGAACGAGAAAGAGAGTGGAGTGATTTTAGGGAATGATATTCCACATTTAGTACATGTGTTATGTTCAGAGAAAAGTAGTTCTTCTTTTCCTACAAAGACTTTTACTTCGCCACCAGACTCGTGAGTTGCAAGTTCTATATCATCAGTTAATCTTTTTTTGAATTCTTTTGACTGTGAGTCTTCTGTAGTTAGTCGATCTACAACTAAATCAATGGTATGTTTCTTGTTTTCATCGAGATTAAGGTCTTCTACATCATCTAGTAGGTATGTTTCGTTATCAATTATTACTCGAAGGAACCCTCTGGAGAGTAATTTGTCTAGTAGGAATTTGAATTGTCCCTTCCTGTTTTTTATCAACGGTGAAACAATGATGATACTTTCCGTGGAACCTTTTACTCTCTTGAGTACTTTTTTTGCAATCTCTTCTATGGTTTGGGATTCAATGGGGATATTGCAATTAGGACAATGTGGTTGTCCAACATGTCCGTAAAGTAATCTAAGATAGTTGTATATCTCTGTAATTGTACCAACGGTTGATCTGGGGTTGGATCCTGTTGTTTTTTGGTCAATTGAGATGGCAGGGGAGAGTCCAGTAATTGAATCTACATCAGGTTTTTTCATAATGCCTAAGAACTGTCTGGCATATGAGGAGAGGGATTCTACATATCTTCTTTGTCCTTCTGCATAGATGGTATCAAAAGCTAAGGAGGATTTTCCACAGCCAGAGACTCCAGTGAATACAACTAATTTGTTTTTAGGGATATCAACAGAGACATTTTTAAGGTTATTCTCCTTTGCCCCCCTTACTTTAATGAATTCTGTTTCCATGACAATCCTTATTATATCACGAAAAGGTGAAGATATGTACCCTGTAGTAGATTAAAAAAGTGGATGAAAAATACGATAGTTATTGGTATAATAGGGAGAACCACACGAGGTTACCTGCATTAACTATATGCACCTGTAGCTCAATTGGATAGAGCAACGCACTCCTAACGCGTAGGTTGTCAGTTCGATTCTGGCCAGGTGCGTATATTGCATTACTGTACCCTCAGTTGGTTGACAATGAAGTTCCCCTCTGTATCTTTTTCAAAGAGGGTGATACTGTTTTTCCCCGCCTCGATATTGTAGAAAAGTATATTATCCATCGGAATTAATGAAATGTCATTATCTCCATCTTTTTCTACGATGTGTAGGGTATTCTCTTTTGTATATGAGAAGTATGTTGAATTGTCAATCCACTTTACATTGTTCTCTTTCTTTGCATTCGGGAATGGTGATGTGCCTGTTTTTTCAATTGGGTTTTCCGAATATTTTCTAAAAGTGTAGGTGTTTAAGGAGTTCATACTATCAAAGAGGAAGTGTCTGTTGTTTTTGGAGAATGCTAATATCTCGGAAGGGTAAGGATTTACCATCATATATGTTCTAGAAAGGATGTCGTACCAATATGAGGCGGTGGTTGTTCTGATGAAGACACCTGCAATGTCACTGTTTACTTGAAAGTCAACTATTCGTCCTACAGTTTGTGTGCTGATAACGGAGTTTGTGAATGGGATATAGTTGAAGGGGTTCTCTCTAAAGTACTGTATGTATTTTTCATCTTTTTGTAAGCTGATATTATTAATTAAGTATGCTTCTCCTGTACCATCTAATCCATACTTTTCAATGGAGTATGTATATACCTCATCATCATTTTTGGACAGGTCTTTGAGAATGTAAAAATTGCTGTTTTTGTCTGTATCCCAGATATATTCGGTTTCTACTTCTTTTTGCAGTATGGAGTATGTTAATTGGGAATTAATGTTGTAGGATAGTATGTCTTGTGAAGAGATTAATAGTAGGTGTTTGTTATCTTTTGCCCATTCAGTTTGATATTCCCTATCTCTTGTTAAGTCAAGTTTTTGTAATGTCTGTATTGTGAATTGTGTTGCTGTATTAAAAAAATATATATTCTTAGTATTTGTTTCTGGATCAAGAAGGTTGAGTAGTGCGAGGTTGCCGTTTGGGGAGAGGGATATTTCAAAATCTTTGGTAGGTGTTGTCCAGATTTTGGTTGGTTTGTCGAAGAAATCAAGCATGCTTGTTTGTAGTTTGTATCTCCAGAGGGTGTAGGTTCCATCAGTTTCTTGGAGGAGTATTAGTGCAATGCTTTGTTCTTCATTAACCCAGTGGTTTGCATATGTGCTTTTACTCTCCCAAACAGTACTTCTTTCTGGTTTTTGCAGTAGTAGCCATGGAGTGATAATGGTGGATGTTTCTGGTAGTACACGAACATCTTTTTGCCATGTGTGATATTTTTCCTTCTTTATCATTACATTGTGAGTTCCAATGTCTACTGCTTTGCTTTTGTTTGTTTTTCCAATCATTTCATTATCTATATATATCTCCGTTGTTATCGGTTTGGAGTTTACAGTTATCACTCCAGTTTTCTTGAGGGCTCTGTTGGAAAAATCAATGGTGTATCCTTTAGCAAAGAAGAAGAGTGTTGCTGAGAGAATAATGACTAATACTGAGGTTATTATTGGAATATGTTTTGGTGCATCGAAATGTATCTTTCTTGCAGATTTCTTCTTTTTCATTTGTATTGTTAAGTATAGCATAATGGGGAATTAATTGTTAAAATATATGGTATGGAGAAGAAAAGGATATTAACAGGTGATAGACCTACTGGAAAGATGCATATTGGGCATCTGAAGGGTACTTTGGAAAACAGAGTAAAACTTCAAGATGAGTATAACTCCTTTATCGAGGTTGCCAATATTCAAGCACTTGCAGATAATTTTGATAATCCGTCTAAAGTAATGGAGAGTATTTACGAAGTTCTCTGTGATTACTATGCAGTAGGAATTGATTTTGACAAATCTCATGTATTCATTCAGAGTGAGGTACCAGAGATTAATGAAATATTCATCTACCTAGCTAACTTTACAACTGTTCAACAGGTTCAGCATAATCCTACGATTAAGACAGAGATGGCTCAGAAGAAGTTTGAGAGTTCTACACCTCTGGGTTTCTTCATATATCCAGTTCATCAAGTTGCAGATATTCTGTGTGTGAATGCAGATTTAGTTCCAGTAGGTAAGGATCAAGCCCCCATGGTTGAAGATTCTAGGATAATTGCAAGGAAGTTTAATAGTACATATGGTGTGAAGATTTTTAATGAACCAGAAGCTTTGTATGGAGTTAAGGTTAATGTTCCTGGGATTGATGGGAATGTGAAGATGGGAAAGAGTCTAAACAATGGGATATATTTAGCAGATAGTGAGGAGGAGTTGAGAAAGAAAGTCTTTAAGGTATATACAGATCCAAACAGGATTCATGCAACAGATCCAGGGAAGGTGGAGGGAAATGTTGCTTTTACATATCTTGACTTGTTTGCTAATGATTCTCAGAAAGGTGAGGTTGAGGAGATGAAGAAGAGGTACAGAGAGGGGAATATCAAGGATGTAGAAGTGAAAGAGAGGTTGTTTGAAATTATGAATGCATACCTTTCTCCAATTAGAGAAAGAAGAAAAGAGGGGGAAGGTATGAAGGATGAACTTTTGAAGAAAGCATTGCGAGGAAGTAGAGAGATTTCTGCAGTTGCTAAGGAGACAGTAAGGAAGATGAAGGGAGCAATGTTAATAGATTTTTGATAGTAATTAACTTGTAGTTTTTGTGAGATGATTGGAAAGAAAATTGGTATAGATTTAGGCACAGCAAACTCTGTTGTTTTTGTACAGGGTGAGGGTATTGTAGTCACAGAACCCACTGTAGTTGCTATCGATTTAGATAATGTAACTGTAATTGCTGTTGGAAAGAAAGCAAAGGAGATGATTGGTAAGACTCCAGATAATATTGTGGCAAAGAGGCCACTTAGAGAAGGTGTAATTGCTGATTCAAGGATAGCAGAGGCTCTCTTGAGGCATTTTTTTGATAAGGCTTTGGGGAAAGCTAGGTTTTTCAAGCCAGATGTAGTGATGAGTGTACCTGCTGGTATTACCTCTGTAGAAGAAAGGGCTGTGTTGAAAGCTGCAAACAATGTTGGTGCGAAGACAATTACTTTACTACCAGAACCACTACTTGCTGCTTTGGGTGCTGGATTACCAATCCATACATCTTCAGGGAATATGATTGTGAATATGGGTGGTGGTACAACAGAAGTTGCTGTGCTTTCTCTGGATGGAATAGTGGAATATGAGTCTTTAAGGATAAGTGGGGATGCTTTGAATGAATATATCATTTCATATATGCGTAAGAAAAAAGGTATATTGATTGGTGAGCAGACAGCAGAGGATATTAAGATAAAGATAGGGTCGGCGGTAGAAGTAAAAGACCCTAAGGAGATGGAGGTGAGAGGAAGAGATGTTGGTGCTGGTATGCCAAAGTCAATAGTGGTAGATTCAAATGATGTTGCCAAAGCGATAGAGTTTCCATTAAAAAATATAATTAGGGCGATTAAGAGTGTTTTAGAAAAAACACCACCTGAACTATCAGCCGACATTATCGATCGAGGTATGGTTATGAGTGGTGGCACAGCAAAGTTAAGAAATCTAGACAAGCTCTTTGCTCGAGCAACAGGAGTTCCAGCCCATGTAGCAGATGAACCACTATACTGTGTTGTCAAAGGTACGGGTATTGCACTAGAATTGTTAGCAACAGGAGAGAGAAAGTTCTCGTTTAACAAAGAGTTTAGAAGATAATTTGTCAAAATAGCATATGGCAATATTTGAAAAAAGGAAAAAAGAGATGACATTGCAGGAAGTGACAGAACTTCTGGAACAGCTAAGACTACCAACAGCTCTTGTTTTTACGCCTCTAAATCTCGAAGCGGAGAAGAAAAAGTTTTTTGATTCAGATACATATGAACCATATTTCAAATACAGAATTGTTAAGAATGATAATGAAAAGATTCTTAACAAACTGTCTAAGATAGATGTGATTTCTGATGTTGATCCCAGAATATCAAAATTCTACATTGACCTAATTGCATCTAAAGAACAGGCGAATGATTTAATGAATGCAGTGGGGAATAATCAGAAGGTTACAGAGATATCCAAAGAGAGGTTTGGTATGCCATCTCCAATTCTTTTTAGAAATGCAGCAAGAGTATTAAGAGGTGTTGTGAAGAATTACAATTTAGTACAGGCTCCTGATGCAAAAGATTTCTTAGGATATGATGAAATAGTGAAAGTGTTTGATGGGGTGTTTAATGAATTGGGGCTAGAAGGGTGGGAAGTGGAGAGGTCAATAAATATACCCAAGAATGGAGTTAAGGTTGGTGTGAAAAGAAAACAGATACTTGTCAATGCGGAGATTCAGAGGAGTAAATTCAAATTAAGAAAATTGATTGTGCATGAAGTTGGTACACATGTACTAAGATCTGTGAGTGGAACAAATACAGGTTTCACAGCCTTGGGAAATGCGAACCTACCAGCATATCTTGATGTTGAGGAGGGTCTTGCAACATGGAACGAGAGTGAGATGGGTGTATTAACAGAGAGTGGTTTGAAAAAGAAAGCCGCCTATGTCTATGCTATTAAAATAGGGGAGAGTATGACATTTAGACAGTTGTACAATGCTTTGTTAGGTTCTCTGCCTAAATATTCTGCTTTTAATATTGCATATCGAGTAAAAAGAGGGTTGGCTGATACAGCAAAGCCAGGTATCTATACAAAGGATATTGTATATTTCAGAGGGTTTAGAAAGGTCTTGAAGAAACTTAATGAAGATAAATCACTGTATCCACTTCTGTATGCAGGAAAGATAGATTTTAAGCAGTGTGATTGGGTACGAGAGGGGTTAATACCTAAAGCAAAGATAGTTCCCTCAAGGGAGATGTGGAACAAGATATTCAAAAAGGTAGGTATATAGTAAGTACGGTTACCTCTGAAGATTTGCTTTTCACCATAAGGACTATTGTCATTTTGTTACGATTAGTTAATGTACTACAAGATATGGGGTTTTTATAACTTAGAATGGTTCAAACCCTTCAATTGCCTATAGTATGGACTTTTTAATGTAAAATTGGTATAATGTAGGTAGGTATTTAATAATACAGTTCTTTAACATTCTATTAGGATTATTCTTCCTTGTTATATATAGATAGCTTTTTGATAATAATATTGTTTGTTGTTATAAAGCTATCTATATAGCGAAAATAAAAAAACTAAAAGGAGTTTTACTATGATTGTGTCAATACTGGCAGGCTTATGCTTTGTTTTTGCCGTCGTACTTTTTCTGTCGGCTGTTTTCTCTTTGTCCAAGAGCCTATCCGCTTTCTATATAAGACTTGTCTTGAGCATGGGGGTTCTTGTGTTGATGAGTATTCTGCTATTTTTCATGCCTATCAGTAAGGTAGTTGGGGAACTTGCACTATCCTTGTTCTCTGTTGCTTTATTGATTAGTATTGTTTTTTGTTTGAAGGCTAAAAAGGATAGAAGGATATAAAGGAGGTTTATGATGATTGAGGTGCCTATGTTGTATGTATTTGGTTCACACCTGTGTTCCTTCGCTTCTGGTATAATGTTTGTTTGGATCTTAGTTGTATGTATAAGACCAGAGCCGAACAATTGGAGGGACTGGTTGTTACTGGTTATTGCTTCTATCTTTGGGCTAATTGGCTCTGTTCTCATGCTATTATCAAAAGAAAACACAGTAATCGTTGTAATAAGACTTGTTTTGTGTTTATGCTCGCTCATTGTATCCTCTGTTGGTATGGGGCAATCTTTTGAAAAAGAGAAAAATGAAAAAAAGCACAAGAAGTTACAAAGAAAAAGAGGAAAAAACAGAAGGAGATAATCTAATATGAATGTATAAGCCTAGTGCTTTGTATAGAGTGGAGTGTAAACTCTCTCAATATTACAAAGTATCTAGGCTGTTTTTTTATTCCAATTATCATTGTACTCACTAAATTCTCCTTAGTTTGGTGAGTAAAATGAACGAGTATACTAGGTTACCTTCATCGTATTTCCTTTATTAACAAGCCAATCTTTGTTTTTACAAAGCTTCTAGTATGTTAAATATCATGTTAGAAATGCAATATAGTATTGTTGTAGTAATGGTATACGATGAAGGTAACCTGACTGATTAAACTGACTTAATGAAAAGCAGTAATAATAGCTTCTGCAATATTTACAGGTTCTCCTTCAATCTTGGTCTCATATGCTTTGTATCCTGGGTGGAAACTCCACTCTTGTACTGCAGGTTTACCGTTAATATACATAAAATCAACTGCCATGAAGTCAGCATCTAGTAGGGAAGCTACTTTCTCTGCAATAGTTTTAATCTCTTCATTTGGTTCATTGTACATCTCATATATGCCTTTGTTTACAGTCATAAAGCCCTGAGATGCTTTTCTTTTCCATCCACCAATTACCTTCCCTAATTTAACAAAAATTCTGTAATCTTCACCAGAATCAGAGAATTCTTGTAGGAAGAAGTCAGGATTTAGTTTGTATTCATTGTTGTTTTCAACCTTAAATACATTCTTCTTTATCTTCTCTTTACCGTCAATTACTACAATTCTATTTTTACCAGTATAGTCCTTTGTAATTAGTGGAAAGTCTTTTAGATAATCTCTCTGTTCTGTGTATTTTCCATCTGTTCTGAAGTATGTATTAAAATATGGGATATTATTTATCGAACAGAATTGTGCCATTGCAATCTTGTTGTAGTAGGGGAATCGTTTTATCGCTTCGGCATTTTGTACCAATATTTTTTTATCTGGATTTTCTGCGTTGTGTTGTTCTGCAAAATCAATAATATATCTCTTATAGTGGTGTTCTTTGTCATTATGTAGGGCATGGCCTCTGAATATTATGTGTGTATACTCTGTAATATCCTTACCCCCAGCCTTTATTATGAACTTGCCTTCATTAAATATGAATTCTAATTGATCATTGTATATGAAATCCGATTCTATATTCTTCTTTCCCAATTCTTCCAGTAATCTTGCAGAACCTGTTGGTATATCTAACTTCTTACCAATTTCACCCCTCTGTCTTTTGTCTATGACAAGATATTTCATATTTGTATAATTTTATTAAATTATCTTTCTTATTCTATCATTTTGTAAGTAAAGAGGATAGATAGCTTGTAGTATTGATTTTTAGTGTGTATTTGTTTATAATGTGTCGCTAGCTCTTAACAGTATAGGTATAAGTAGTAATAAGGAGGTATAGATGGGACTAAATCCAGAAGTTGTGAAGGAAGTTTTTTTAACAGCCTTCTTGGAGGATCCGCATGGTCGGATTTTATTGAAGTGAAAGGTGAGTTTTGTTCATTTAACTTCTCTCGTGTTAAGCTAGAGAAGAATAAGGAAGAAATAGTCTCTCTTTTAAATGAACTTCCTGTAGGTTTCAAGAAAGGGATGCTATTCATAGATGCATTTATGAACAAGTACGGGAAGCAGTGGACTGGTAACAAGGAAGTAGTAGATTGTCTCCTAGCGTTAGGAATTGCCATTGGAGCAGTCGAAATCCACTTTGTTTCAGAAGTTTTTTTCCCTGGAGGTCTTAAATCTTATATTGTTAAGTAATGCAGAAGCCTAGTGCTTTGTATAGAGTGGAGTGTATACTCTCTCAATATTACAAGGCATCTAGGCTGTTTTTTTATTCCAGCCACCACCATACTCACTAAATCTTCTTAATTTGGTGAGTAAGATGAACGAGTATACTAGGTTACCTTCATCGTATTTCCTTTATTAACAACCCAATCTTTGTTTTTACAAAGCTTCTAGTATATTAAATATCATGTTGGAAATGCAATATAGCACTGTTATAGTAATGGTATACGATGAAGGTAACCGTCTATCTTTTACAATTACACAACCCTTATCTTCTTTATATACCCCTTACTCTTGTACTTCTTTACAACCTTCATCTCTTCATCATCCGCAATCTCTTTACTAACTATCAATAGATCAATATTGTTAAATCCTAATCCTGTTTCTCTTACCTCTTCCCAATCTCTGTTATGAAGCATGATAACATCAAGAGAAGCATTAACCTTTAGGGCTTCTACAGCTCTCCATTTCTCCAAATCTTTGTTAATATTCAACCCATTTATCCTAATCTCTCCCTCCTTGTATTCTCCAACAACTTCATCTTTTTCAATATATGGTTTTAGAATGGTTGATTTCCTAAGAAGAGTAGGGATATCTTCTAACATTGTACCTACAACAACAACCTTTTTAGTCTTGTTATGCTTTAGTAATTTCTTTACCAATGTATCAACAACATATGACCTATCTGTACCTAGGACAGGATAGAAGTTTAAATATGCTTCGGGCATCATATTGATTTCTAATATACCTCCATTGTCTTTGGTTAATGGCTTACTAATATCATTGCAGAGGATATCTACACCTAATACGAATGCATGTATTGAAGAAGCTATACTTTCTACAACATACTTTATCTCAGGTGCTACTAAGTCTGTGAAGTCCTCTGTAATACCTCCTTGACTCATACTTGCAACCTTCCTTACATTTATCTTTTCGTTTTCTTCTGGAATACTCTCTAATGTTAGGTTCTGTTCTTTGAGATAATCGAGTAGGGGTTCATCTATGTTTATTGGCTTGAGAGTATGGACAGGACTTGTTACATCTCTTCGAGGGTCTTTGTTGGTCTCCTCTATTAATTCATGAATTGTACTTTGTCCATCTCCGACAATGAATGCGGGGATTCTTTTTGTTGCTATCTCTAGCTTACCATCGACAACTAGGAGTCTGTAATCATCTCCTGGGACTTGTTCTTGAATCATAACTTTCCTTTGCCACTCTTTCCCAACGTGTCTTTCTGAAGCACTCGAAGCAAATTCAAATGCTTTTTTAGCCTCCTCTAATGTTTCAATCCCTACTACAACACCTTTCCCTCCTATTAGCCCAGTAGGTTTAATTACAACAGGTTTGGTGTATGAATCCCATGCTTTCTCCAATTCTTCTTTGGTATCAATGGTCTGCCATTTTGGAATAGGGAGTTGTAGTCTTTCAATCATCATATTGCTAGACCATTTGTCTTTTTGAATTGTTTGACCAATTTTACAATCAGAGCTAGAGGATATGGAATATATTACTTCACTTCCCTTGCCACATCCTAGCGTATGGTGTCTGTTATATGACTTTGAATATGCTTTGTTATCCGTATCAATTATACCCTTGTCGACTATCATTGGTGTGACCTCATATCCTTGTTGATATGCTGAGTGTATGGTTGGGATAGTTGACATGGAAGCAACTCTCTGTTTTATGAGATAGAGCATATATTCCTTAGCCTCTTCATATTTCATTTCATTGTTTGATAGTTTGTATATACATTCAGCAGCATCTCTCCAGAGGAATGGTATCTCTGTTTCAATGTAGAGTGTGTCTTCATGGAAGTAGTAGGTGTTGATAAATATGGGGTGGAAATTACTGATTAGATCCAGAAGGTTTCTTACCTCTTCTGTATCTTTTGAATCTAGTACAACTGTTGAGAATGTTGATAGTAGGTTTAATCCTTGAATTACTCTTGGTTCTTTCATATGTGTATGACTTAACTTAAATATTTATCTCTAATATATTCCATAATGGGGATAGCTACCTTAACCTTTTCCCCTTTATCTACTTTGTAATGTAGCCTAAGTCCAGGGTTGTAGTTAATCTCATTGATAGCAGATTCATCTGGTTTTGTAATATCTTTGGCAATGATATCAACACCTCCAAACTCTGATCCAATTGCTTTCACAGCCTTTACAGCTAATTGCTTGTAGTAATCATGGGCTTCTTTTGCACATTCTTCTGTAGTACCTCCTGTAGTTAGATTGCAGTTGTATCTTAGAATTACCTCCTCTCCCTTGTTTGGAGTGTAATCAAGATTCATATTCTCCCTTTGGAGTTTAAGTATAACTTCATTGTCGATGATAATGGGGAGCATTACATTTGCTTTGCGCTCAATGTTGGTTAGGTTGATAAGTTCCCTTATAGTATGCTCGCCATCACCGATTACATGAGCTGCCTTTCTTCTGACAATACCGATAACAGTATCTCCTAGAACTAAGAATCGGTAGTTTTCTCCGTGTATGAACTGCTCACCGATGACTTTCTGATTATCAGAAGGGGCATGAGAGGAATCAAAGGCATTCTTGTATGCTTTGAGTACCTGCTCCTCGTTCTGTGGGAGGATAGAAACACCTTTCCCTCCTAACTGTTGAGTAGGTTTAATCACTATATCCCTGTAATTATTAAAAAACTTAATCGCATCAATCTCACAACTTAATATCTCCTGTTCGGGTACTTTCACACCATGTTCTTTCAATACTAGATGTGTAAGATTCTTTCTCTTACAGATAGTTGTACTTGGAGTAGGGACAAGTGGATTAACAGTATTGATAACAAACCAATGCTTACTACCAACTGAAAACTCAGCCATCAATCCATGTACCAATATTTTGTAATCAATACCTAAAATATCAGCAGCCTCCACATAGTATGAAAGATGGATATTACCTGCAATTTTCAAAAAATTCTTTTCCATATTAATTCTTAAATGTTTTACTTGTATCAATTAGGTATCCTTTTAACTCACCTCTACCTAGCACTAAATGATACTCTGAATCTTCAAGAATGACTACCTCTATCTCCTTTTCTTCTCCAGAGATTTTAACTTTAATCTCAATTACTGGTCTAATCTTAATCCCTCCATCATCTACAATCTTTGCCACCCTTTTTATCCCATCTTCAAGAGTTAGCCTCTTCTCGTGCTTATCAATATATTCCTGTGCATCTTTAAGGGAATCAAACTTCTTAGGCATCTCAAGGTTGTTGAAGTATCTAGTAGTAGTTAGAAAACCGATACGATTAGCAAAGGTTTCTGAGATTCTTGATGTAAGAACACCTGTGTCCATGAAGGCTCTGGCATATTCTTTCTTCTCTCTGCCTTTCTTGTCTTTCTCTTTTTGATAGACCAATATCTTCTCATTGATATTAACAACCTTTCTTCCACTAATCTCTTCAATACTCTCTTCAACTTCTCCACCAAAGATACTTTTTGCCAATCTAATCCCTCGCTTAATACTCTCAACCTCAACATCCTTTACCTTCTCTAACCTCCACCTTAAACCAGCTTTGTTTGCTACTTGAATACCAAGCCCTGGTCTTGCATTTAGTTCAAATACAATTGGCCCATGGTCTGCATCAAGAGCAATATCAACACCGATGTATCCTAACTTAGATACTCTCTGGCATTTAAGAGCAATTTCTAAAATATTGTCCCAATTTGGAATATGGATACCTCTGAGTGGTTTGTTCTCTCTGAGGTCTTGTGTCATCTCAATCTCTTCATATATGTCACTAAGTAGGGCAGAGGTGTTCATCTGCATAGCATGGGTTGTGATACCAGTTGCGATATCGATACCTACACAGATGGCTCCGGAATGTAGGTTTGCTGTACCATCAGATCGCTTTGTTGGGATTCTAGTCATTGCCATGATAGGGACACCGTTAAAGCAGATGACTCGAATATCAGGTACACCTTTGTATGAGTACTGTTTTAGAAGTGAGTCTGTTCTAACCCTTTCTTCGATGATAGCGATATCCTTTTTGTTACCCATTGAGAATCTGCCATCCAATATATTCTCAATGTGTAAAATGATATCATTTACAGACATGACTGTACCATTAGGTCTAATCCACCCATCCTCACCTTTCTTTTTACCGTAGAACACAAGAATACCGTTACCACCAGTACCTTGATTAGGTTTAATTACAAAACTTTTTGGAAGTGAGTTCCAATCAAGGAACTTTAACTGTTGCTTGTTTCTAATTAGCTTGTATACCTCAGGTGTTTTAATACCTTCCTTAGCAAGGGCTTTCTTTGTCCTAATCTTGTTGTCGGCAAGTCTTTTAGCAGAAGGACTGTTGTATGGTCTTACATACTCTTGATTCCTTCTGTTTAGACCGAGAATATCTTTGTATTTACTTCTTTGGATTCTCATCTTTCTCTTTTACGACTGATCTAAATCTTAAAAAGTCTTTTAATCGAAGTCCCTTAAATTGACCAATTAGAAGGTTGACTACTATGAGGGCTACGATAATCCAAAGGTTGTTGATTACATAGTCAGAGATATAGTCTCGGGTGATGATAAACCAGCCAACTGATGCAACAACGACAGTGCTGACGAGTGTTGTCATAGATGTTTTTAGTGACTTCTGTACAAATTGTTTGATGAAGAAGTCTGAGAGTGCAGCAATCGAAATGAGTGCTAGAGCTGGGACATTGGAGATGTTTTCTAATCCAAGTCCATACTTTTTAATAACTATGACAAATGCAATTAGACCAATGGTTAGTAAGCAGTAGTTAATAGCTATTCTAGTGATGTAGTGCATTCTAATCTTTCTTAATACAGAGTATGAAATTAAGGAAATGAGTATAACTACGAGTGTAATTGAAAGCCCATATTTTAATCCAGTATATGAATATGCAATAGCTAGGATGATAGGGGCATAGATACCGTAGCTTCTAGTTCCAAAAAGATATCTAAAGATACTAACAATTGTTGCTACGATTGTAATAGCGACAAGCAATTCTAATGTTTGCTTAGATATCCCATTTTGAATTAACCAATCTGTAAATGGTGAATAGTTCACGGTATTAAAATGACAACTTAATTATTTGTAAAAAGGGCAGGTTTACAACTTAATTATACCATTTTTCATATGATTTGTCGATGTGGTTACCTCCTGAGATTTGCTAGTGTGTATCTAGACTATTATCGTTTTTAGTCAAAAAGTTAATGTGCTATGGGTCTATTGCATCTTCAGAAGTCTTTTGGTCTAGGGCTAATCTTGCAATTTGATTGGTAAATTGGTGTAATGAATAGATGAATAATACAAAGGTCCTCGTATTAACAGGAGACGCTGGGGCAGGACATATGGCTTGTTCTAGAGCTCTTAAGGTAGCCTTTAAGAGGAAAAGTCCTGATTTGGAGGTGGAAATAGTAGATGTTTTTAAGTTTTCTCCATTTGGTCGAATATTTGATGGATTTCTGTCGATTGTTGGCAGTTTCCCCTTTGCAAAGTTTCTCTTTAATCTAGGGTTTAGATTGATAGATAAGTCGAAGATAATTAGTAAGGTAGGATATTTTCTTTTGTTAAGGGGGATATACAAGTCCACATTAAAGTTAATTAAGAAGGAGAGGCCAGATTTAGTTGTTTCGAATAATCCGCTTACAACTGCAGTGGTTACAGAATGTCGTAGGGCATTAGATTTCAATTACATCGTTACTGTTACTGATATTGGTACAATCGCAAGATGGTGGGCTAGTGATAATGCCGATTTAATATTTTCTCCTACAGAAAGGGCAACAAGGGAACTTCTAGGTTTCATTCCTAACTGTAAAATCCTAACAGGCTATTACTCTCTAAGAAAGGTAGAAAGATTGTCAGAAAAGGAAATATCAAAGAAGAAGGAAGAGTTTTGTAAGAAGTCTTCTTTTGATTTGAACAAACCAATTATATTGATTACGGGAGGTGGAATATCAACGATAAAGATTTTGAAGAAAATACAAAAATTCATTAAGAAATCGAAGTATCAGTTTGTAATACTTACAGGTAGAGATAAAAGACTTGAGAAGCGACTTAGAGAGGAGTTTGTAGATGAGCAAAGAATCTTTATCCAACCATTTACTGACGAAGTATTAACTTTCTTTTCTCTAGCAGATGTTATTATCGCAAAGCCTGGTGCGAATACGGTCTTAGAGATGGAGAAGTTAATGAAGAAAGTTATCTTTACGGATACGGTGGGGTACCAAGAGGTTGGGAATGTAGAGTATGTTAAGAGCAATCCTAATTTTGTATTTGTAGGGAAAGAGTATGGTAGACTTCCACAGGAGGTGGAGAGGTTGCTTAATCAAAAAGTTATACTTTGTGAACGAGAAATCAATGATGCTGAGGTGATTGTTGAATATATCTTGAAAAACGGCCTCTTTAAGACTTATAGAAAGATTAAAAAGTGTGAAAAATGACCCCTTTATCCTTTAGCAGTAAGCACAAATCTGCCGACCAGGTTGGTGTTTGCAACCTTAAGTTTACACAAAGCAACTGTAAATTGGTGGTTGCAACTGCTAATATATTGTTAGAATTGACCATTAAATTAAATAATATATTAATATGAGTTTTAGAAAGAATTTAGAATACCTTAGAAAGGGTAAAAAACTTTCTCAGGAAGATCTGGCAGATAAACTAGATGTTTCTAGGCAGTCTGTTTCTAAGTGGGAGTCAGGAGCAGCATATCCAGAAACAGAAAAAATCCTTGCAATATGTAAAATCTTTGACTGTACTCTTGATGAATTGATGAATCAAGATATGCAGGAGGAGAAGCTAGAGGAGTCTAGGAAGTATACATTTAATGATTTCCTAAAGAGTGTAACAGGTATTGTTGATAGGAGTATTAGAATGATTACTACGATGAATTTCAAATCTTTAATTAAATTTATTTTTGAAATTGGAGTCCTTTTAGTATTAATTGCATTGATGAGATTACCTTTCCAATATATATATGATGCGGGTGCAAATATCTTTGTGCAGATAGGTAATAGGTATTCTAGTATTTTACTAGCTTTCTGGGAGTTTCTGACTGATATAGTGTATCTTGTAGTAGCAGTGGTTTCATTTGTGTATATATACAAAGTGAGATTCTTAGATGCTTTTGATGATATTGAGGATGATATAAGTCACATAGAGAAAATTGTAAAGAAAGAAGAGTTATCAGTAAAGAGTGAGGTAAGCAACAAAAAGAGAGATATCACAGTGAAGTATGATTTTGGAATTTTTTCAGTCTTGGGTAAAGCTGTCCTTTTCTTGTTTAAGTGTTTTGTAGCATTTTGTACTTTGTTTGTCGTATTCTTCTTCCTTTGTTCTGTCGCTGGTTTAGTTGTTTCAATCTCATGGATTTTTGAAGGTATTCTCTTTGTTGGTGTTCTCCTTTTCCTTCTTACATTAATAGTATTTCTTGGTATGTTGATAGTGGTTTTGTATAATTTCATCTTTAACAGAAAGACTGCATGGAAGAAGATTCTTGTAGTTTTTCTAATCACCCTTATCGGTTTTGGTATTAGTGCAGGGGTAGGGTTTTTGGAGTTTAGGTACTTCTCTGTTATCCGTACGTGTGGTTCTACCTTGACATCAGATATGGAGGTTAGGGAGTTTGAGATGAGAGATAATTTAGTTGTGCAAGCGAATAGTGGGCCTACTAGCTATGTAGTGGATAATAGCTTGGGGAATATGATAAGGATTGAGGTTGAGTATTCTAAGAAGCATTCTGGTGTTCATATTGATGAGAGAGGAGATGATATTTTGGTATACAGAGATGATGAGGGGATTTCTTTTAAGGATATTTACAGGGTATTTCTAGATGACTTGAAGAGGAAGGAATTTAGAGAGAATTACAGAGATGCTTTTGGTGATTGCGTTACCATATATGGTAGTGAAACTAATTTGAACAAGCTTGAGCAGAATTGGGAAGATAGGGTGGGTGTACATATTGTTGAGAATGAAGAGAATTATCCTTGTATTTGTATTGAGGAAGATGATGGGTCTGGTGGTTGTGAGTGTGAGTTGAGGTGAGTAGAAAAATTATAGAATTGAGCAGATTAATTACCTCTCTGTCGAAAAGATGGAGAGGTAAGTGTTTTTTGGATGTAATAGTTAGAAATCAATATCCTTCTGATTATAGTGAGAAAATAGTTGATAATAATAGGTAAATAGTGTAAATTTTAGTATAGAAATCTGCTTATTCTTTTTAAGATGGAAACAACAAAAAAGCCCCAAGGACTAGAACAATCTGTAAGTATTCGTGAAGGTAGTTTTATGAGTAATGTTTTTTTTGACAAGGTAAACATTGTAAAGCTTTTTATATTGGCTCTTATAGCTGTCCTTCTTCCTCTTTTAGCATCATTCTCATCTGTTACAAATAGTAGGTATAACTATTTCAAAAAAGATAGTGTTGCAGAAGATGAGGTGCTAGGTGTCGATGAGGCTGTCTGTCAGGAAAATGAGATATGTGGAATGGTTGGTTTAGAAGGTTGTGTTGCTAGAGAAGAGTGTTTGGAGAATGAGTTTGCTTGTGGGGAAGGCGAAGATATGGTTTGTTGTGATAAAGGTGAGTGTCAAGAGTGTTCGCCGTGTGTAGATGGTTTTCAAGAAGAGCCTAATGAGTGTGGAGAAGTCCAAAAGAGTTGTGAGAGTGTTGATTGTAGAGGAGGTGTTTGTGGAAAGGTTGAGAAGACTTGCTATCCACTTAAATATAAGGTGACTTATAGCACCAAAGAAGGGAAGTGTCCTGACCCAGAGGAAGTATGTTCTAGTACTGCTAACAAGGCTCCTGAGTGTAGTAGTGATAGTAGTATCCTTAAAGAGTATACTTTGCTTAATGGTATCTGTGAAGGGTTTGATAATAAAACAGGGATTTGTGATAAGGTTGTGGAGAATCTTGAAGTTGGTGTTGTTTGGGAGGAAGCGGTTTTGAGGTCAGCTAATCTAACTGGTTCAAAAGGTGGTATTGGTATTAGGGCAATGACGGCTCCTAGTATTAGTAGTGTATCTCCAACCAACTATTCATTCCTTGGTGGTGGTAGTATGACAATTAATGTCTCTAATATTCTAGATACTTTTGGTTTTACTACTGTTAGTGGCGGAGGTGGGCATACTTGTGGTATAGGAATTGATGAGAATATGTATTGTTGGGGGTATAATACCTCAGGGGAACTAGGTAATGGTACTACAACAGGTTCTTCTGTACCTGTAAAGGTTAATACTTCAATCAAATTTACTCAAATAACCCTTGGAACTTATCATACTTGTGGTTTAGATGTTAATGGTAAGGCATATTGCTGGGGAAATAATAGTAATGGTCAGCTAGGTAATAACAGTACTACTAACTCTTCTGTGCCTGTGGCTGTTTCGACCCCTTCATTAGTACCACAAGGTTTTGGGTATACCAGTATAACTGGTGATGGAAATCATACTTGTGCAATTGGAAATAACAATAAAGCATATTGTTGGGGAAGTAATAGTAATGGTCAGCTAGGGAATGGTAATACAACTGATAGGCTTGTTCCTACTGCAGTTAGCCAAGGAGCTATACCAGCAGGTGTGACCTTGACGAGTATTGATGCAGGTTATCTTCATACTTGTGCAATAGGAAGTAATAATAAGGGGTATTGTTGGGGGTATAATCTTTATGGGCGATTGGGTGATGGTACTACGACTCAGAGGACAACCCCAGTAGCAGTTAGCCAAGGAGCTATACCAGCAGGTGTTACTTTTAAGGCTATACAAGCTGGCAGAGAACACTCTTGTATGCTTAGTTCTGATTCTTATAGTAATCCATATTGTTGGGGGAGAAATAGTAAAGGGCAACTAGGTGATGGTACTACAACGCAAAGGACAACCCCAGTAGCGGTAAACACATCTGGATTCACTGAACCGTATCTTAGCAATATGAGTCTTGGAGATAACCATGCCTGTGTTCTTGGTCAATTTTCACCTTTTGACTCTAATCGAGGAGCGTATTGTTGGGGAGAGGGCACCTACGGCCAGATTGGTAATGGTAGTACAGCAAACAGAACAATTCCAGTAGCAGTCAGTAGAGGGTCTATCCCTACTGGTGTGACACAGACTTTTCTGAGTGTTGGTTTGTATCATTCTTGTACTTTAGGTAATGATAATAAGGTTTATTGTTGGGGTGCAGGTAGTGAGGGTAGGCTAGGAAACGGTGGTACTAGTGATGCTTTACAACCTGTAGCTGTTCTACCTGGTGAGAATGCAAATAATAAGTTATATGAGATAAATATAGGGAATAATATTCTTATGAGAGAATTAGATCCAGGTGCAACTAGTATTCAAATATCTCCAATTCCTGCACATATTTCTGGTAATGTCAGTATCAGTATTAAAAGGTTGGCGGATAATGTTTCTTCCAATAGCGTTTCTTTTACATATAATAATCTACCAGGTCCTTCTATTAGTAATATAAATCCAAGTACTATAAATCAAACAGGAGGACAGACAGTGAATATAACGGGGAGTAATTTCCTAGACTATGGTCCTTTTAATACTTTATCAAAGATTAGTTCGGGAGGTAGTCATTCATGTGGTATTGATACAGGTGGTCAAGGTTACTGTTGGGGATCAAACAGTAGTGGTCAGTTAGGTAATGGTACGACAACTCAAAGTGCATCGCCAGTAGCAGTTAGTCAGGGAGCTATCCCATCAAATGTGACTCTTTCTAGCATTGGTGCAGGAACTAGTCATACCTGTGTAATAGGTAGTAACAATAAGGGTTATTGCTGGGGGTATAACAACTTTGGTCAATTAGGTGATGGTAGCACAACTCAAAGGACAATCCCAGTAGCAGTTAGCCAAGGAGCTATACCAGCAAGTGTTACTTTTTCCAGTATTAGCTCGGGAGGTGCTCATACTTGTGCTATAGGTAGTAATAATAAGGGGTACTGCTGGGGAGATAATGGTTATCGTCAATTGGGAGATGGTACAACGACTCAAAGGACAACTCCAGTGGCAGTTAGTCAGGGTGCTATACCAGTAGGTGTTACTTTCTCTAGTATTAGTGCGGGAAGTAGTCATACTTGTGCTATAGGAAGTAATGGCAATGCATATTGTTGGGGGTTCAACAGTAGCGGTCAGCTGGGTGATGGTAGTACAACTCAAAGGGCAACCCCTGTAGCGGTTAGTATGCCCTTCAGTATTACTTTTTCTAGTATTAGTTGTGGTAATACTCATACCTGTGCTATAGGAAGTAATGGTAAAGCATATTGTTGGGGGTCAAACAGTAATGGTCAGTTAGGGAATGGTGGTACTGCTCAAAGTACCACCCCAGTCTTAGTCAGTCAGGGAGCTGTACCATCAGGTGTTACTCTTTCTAGTATTAGTACAGGTAATACTCATACCTGTGCCATAGCTAGTAATGGCACGATTTATTGTTGGGGATATAACAACTATGGTCAGCTAGGAGATGGTAGCACTACTCAAAGTACAATCCCAGTAGCAGTTAGTCAGGGTGCGATACCATCAGGTGTTACTCTGTCTAGTATTGGTGCGGGAAGTAGCCATAACTGTGCCGTAGGTAGTAATGGTCAAGGCTATTGTTGGGGGTTAAACAACTATGGTCAGTTAGGTAATGATGAAACAGCAACTAGACCAACCCCTAGTTATGTTCTTAAAAAACAAAACCCAACCATAGAATTTGGTACAACCCCTGCAACATCTACAACATATACTTCAACATCTGCAATGAGTGCAGTAACTCCTTCACTTTCTGTAACAGGGTATATTTCGGTTAAGCTCACTAATCCAGATGGACAATATGCCACACGTAGTATCAATGTAATCGGTCTACCATCAGTACCTCAAAATCTAGGTGCAACAGCAGGTAATACCCAAGTATCTCTTACATGGACTGCACCAAGTTCAAATGGAGGATCAGCTATCACAGATTATATAGTTCAATATAGTACTAATGGATTGACATGGACAACCTTCAATGATGGAGTCTCAACTTCTACCAGTACTACAGTAACAGGTCTGACTAACGGTACATTGTATTACTTCAGAGTAGCTGCAGTTAATAGTGTAGGTACAGGACCATACACCTCAAGTGTTAGTGCAACACCAATCAATCAAGCACCAACCTTTACTGCTGTATCCAACGACTCTCCCGCTCTTCCTGGAGAAACCGTAATATGGAGTACAACAGCTTCTGATACTGATGGTCAAGTAAAACTATTAGTATGTAAAACAGCATGGATTGCAAATGGAGTATGTGTTGAAGGCTCATGGTGTACAAGTAACTTAGTAAACAACAATCCAAGTTGTTCATACTCTGTACCTAATCCAACATCCGTAGGTACATACAATGCATATGTATATATTCTTGATAATCAAAATGAACCTGCTACTGGCTCATTACAAGGAAGTAACAAGAGTTTTGTAGTAAACAGTGTAGCACCAACAGTTGTAAATGTATCCCTAAATGGAGGTAGCGCGATAGATTTAGTTGAGAATAGTACAAAAGCAGTCAATTTAACAGCACAGGTAGTTAGTCAAAACACCTGTTCTTCTATCGGCACTGTCAAAGGATATGTATATCGCTCAGGAGTAGGGTATACAGGTTGTGATACTCTAGCAGAAGGGAATGACAACCACTGTTATCCAGAAATCTCTTGTACTTTGGATGCAAACAGTTGTACAGATCCCACAGCATCTTCCGCCAACTATACCTGCACTGTGAACATTCAATTCCATGCAGACCCTACAGATTCAAATGTAACATATGCTACTGAGAATTGGTTAGCAACAGTTGTAGCTGCAAATACATCTTCCCAAACAGGAGTAGGGCATCTTAGTACTGGTGTAGAGATGAATTCATTATTAGGTATAACAATTACATCCTCACTTGACTATGGTGATATGTTAGTAGGGCAGTCAAGTACTCCTTACTTAAACAGAGTTATCACCTCTGTTCCTGCAGGTAACGTCCCTATGAATCAAGAACATCGAGGAGAGGGTACAGGTATGTGTACAGACTTCTCAGTATCACCACCTACGTGTGGTGGTGCAACTCCAATACCTTTGTCATCTCAAAGATATTCTCTAAATTCAACCACGGCATATAGTTCGGGTACACCATTGACTGGTAGTGCTGCTTCTGTCCTTATCGACATACCTAAGGCAACAAGTACTAATCCAACAGGAAAAAATGTGTGGTGGGGTATAGAGATTCCAAATAATACAGCAGTTGGTCAATACAATGGTATGGTATCTGTAATACCTACAAAGAAGAATATATAGATATATATGTAGGATAGGGTAGGTAAAAAAAGACCACCTTTCGGTGGTCTTTCTAAAGTCCTATGTAAGAAGAACTATGCTAATTCAACAGTAGCACCTGCTTCTTCAAACTTAGCCTTAATCTCCTCAGCTTCCTCCTTCTTAACACCTTCCTTAACTGTCTGAGGTGCACCATCTACAAGATCCTTAGCTTCCTTCAAACCAAGTTCTGTAATCTCTCTTACAACCTTGATTGCAGCAATCTTGTTAGCACCACCGTCCTTAAGAATGATGTTAAACATAGATTTCTCTTCCTCTGCTGGAGCTGCTTCTGCTGGAGCTGCTGCAACTGCAACTGGTGCTGCTGCTGAAACTCCGAACTTGTCTTCCATAACCTTTACGAGGTCTGCAAGTTCTAAAACAGACATCTTCTCAACAATCTCGAGAACTTTCTTACCATCAGCAGATAGCTCTGGTAATGTTTTTGTTTCCTCTGCCATGTTTGTAAATATTTAAATTAAATAATTGTTTCTAATTAAGCTTTCTTTTCAGAAATGCCCTTAAGAACCATAGTTAAACCTCTAACATTGCCTGTTACAGCATTCATAAAGCCAGATAGAGGTGCAGACATACTTCCAAGTAATTTGCCAAGCAATACTTCCTTAGATGGAATCTCTGCCAATTGCATAACTCTCTCTTCTGAGAGAAACTCTCCTTCAAATACACCACCCTTTGCACCAAGTAATTCTGTTTCCTTCTGTGTTGCTTTAACTAACTTTGCTGGACCAGTAGGGTCAGATTCAAAGTAGATAATTGCGGTAGGACCATCTATATTCTGAGTTTCTAAAGGTTGATTCTCTTCCTGTAGTGCTACCTTAAAAATACTATTTTTTACAACTGCATAGTTAGCATCAAGGTCTTTTAGTTCAACCTTTAGCTTAGTAACTGTAGCAGTATCAATTTTGTCAGAGTTTACCAAAAGATATCCAGATTTATTCTTCAAAATATCTTTATACTTTTCTAGCAACTCTGTTTTTTGAGAACGAGATTTTGCCATACACTTACTTATTTAATTAATTTGAGTATATATTTATCTAACAAGGATTTATTTGTATACCTTGTTTCTTGGATAAATAACTAGGTGGATTATATCTTATGAAGTAGGGGAGGTCAAGTGAAATGTTAATACTCTTTATATATTAGATTTCCTTAATTTCTTGTCCAATGTTTTTCTTATGACTATGCCTATTACAGATTCGATAGTATAGAGGATTGGCCATACCCACACTATTGTACAATTATTCTTTGTAATTAAGTACCATAATGCAATAGAGATAAATATCAATGTAATAGATATAATGTCTTTTTTGATTAAGATGATAGCTAAAAATAGTACTATTGCTATAGCTATCAAGATAGGATAATTATTTTCTTGTAAACAGGTTTTTTGATGAGTAATAGGAATGAGATTCTCTTCTTCTTTAGTATTCTCTGGTTGTGGGGGAATATTCTCTTCCATTGTTTCATTCTTCTCACTTACTTCTAAATTAGATTCTTCAGAATGGTGTGATATTGCTGAGGAGCGTGGCAGTGCTATGATTGTCAACTCGTTTGTTGTAGAGTCAGAGATTGTATTTCCTCCTCTTGTTGTCACTTCAACTATGATATCGTGTAATCCGAGTACCAAACCAGTTTCTATATTACTTAAATCTAATGTCCAGTTGTTGTTATTAACACTTAACTCAGAATCTATACCTAGTATGTATTTTTTACCTCCAACAGTTACAGAAAGACTTTGGCTATTTTCAGAATCATAGGTTCCTGTGATAATGGGTTTGTTCCCAGTATGTTTAATACTATCTACCGTTGGTGTATCTGCATCGGCTCTAAGGATTGTAAGCTTACTGGTAGTCTCTGTTCTGTTTCCAGCTGGATCTATGAAAGCAACAACAATATCATATGTGTTTGGTGTTAGATTTAATAGTGTACCTTCTTTAATACTCCATGTCCCATCTTTATTATTCTCTGCTTTGTATTTGATGCCATTTATAGTTACAAATATCTCGGCAGTATTATCATCTACTGTTCCAGAAAGCATTGGAGATGTATTAATGTCTTTTGCAATTGAATCCATTGTTCCTGTTGGTGCTATTGTGTCTATGGTAATTGTTTTTTCAAAGGCAGTAGTGGAGGTGTTGTTTGCTAAGTCTGTTGCTATAGCGGATATGATGATTTCTCCATCACTTAAATCAGGTGTAATCTTACCAGATGGTAGTATCCATGTTCCATCACCATTATTGGTTGCAATGTATGTTTTTCCAGCGACTGTTACTTTTACTGTAGCACTTGGATCGTCAATGTGTCCTTTAATTTCTGGAGATAGGGAATTTGCATATACGGATGATATATCAACGGTTGGTGGTGTTATATCATATGTGACAGTATTATCAGTGCTTGTGCTTTCTGTATTAGTATTTCCAGCAGGGTCAGCAAATCTTCCATCTGCTATTACTACCTTTGCAATATCTCCATCACTCATATGTGTAACTTCTATCTCATATGTTTTGTTATTAATTTTGGAAAGTTTGGTTACTGCACCAGTAGTTCCAGATAGGGTGATATCGCCAGCAACCAATGTGCTTTCATTAATCTCTTTGGATATGACTATGGTGAATAGGGCTAGATTCGTATTGGTTGGGTCAGCTTGTGAAGCTGATTGCTCTATTGTTACAGTAGGTCTTTCAGTATCAACAGCTAACTCATTGTCAGTTATGTCTAATCCAATATTTGTGGCAAGGTCAGTTGCTTTGGCTACAATGTTGTATATTCCATCTGGAAGGCTGATGATGGTGGAATCTGGTAGTGTCCAACTTCCATCTTTGTTATTTATTGCTGAATATTCTACACCATTTACTGTAATTTTAACTATTGCATTTTTATCATCAATATTTCCAGTAAGTTGGGGTGAATTGTTATTTGTAATTAATTGGTTTACAGTAATTACAGGAGGGGTTGTATCGTATGTTACATAACCTAATTGATTGCTTAGTTGATTGTAATTGCCAAATGCATCTTGCACCTTTCCAGCTGGTAATTTGGGATTGACAGTATCTCCTTCTGTCATATTTGAAATGACAATTTTCCAAGTCTTTGTATCGATTTGAGTAAATTGCGATATTATTGCAGTACTAGAACCTTCAATTATTAAGTCATCTTGTGTAAATGTAGAAGTTACAACTCCATCATGGGAGAATGTTAGGATAAATTCGGCATAGTCTATATTTGTTTCTCTTCTTTGGGTGCTTGGAATTGTAATCTCTGCTGTGAGGAGGTATTCATTAATTATGAGTTCATCTGTTGTGTTGTCATATCCGATATTTCCTGCAAGGTCAGTTGCTGTTGCTTGAATATCATATGTACCATTTGGTATAGAGTCTGGGACTGTTAGTGTCCAATGATTTGAGTCTTCATATTGAGCTGTGTATGTTTTTCCATTTACTGTAATTTTAATTGTTGAATCTGGGTCATTGATAGTTCCGACTAGAATAGGGTTGTGGTTATTAGTTATTGTTTGATTAATTGTTATGATTGGTGCAATATTGTCAACAGTTAGTTCGTTGTTTGTTGAGTCTTGCCCTGTATTTCCAGTTGTATCTGTTGCTTTTGCGATGATATCGTATATGCCATCAGAGAGATTTGGAGAAATAATTCCAGCATTAAGGGTCCATGTCCCATCGGCATTATTTGTTGCATTGTATTCTTGTCCATTTACATTTATTTTAATTGATGCGGTATTATCATCAATGTTTCCAGTCAATTGTGGTGACCTGTTTTGGGTGAATACAGTGTGTATGGTAATTACAGGAGGAGTTGCATCGTAGGTGATTGAGTTATCAGTGCTTGTACTAGCAGTATTGTTGTTTCCAGCTAGGTCTGTTAATGAGTTTGTAGCTATACTTGCAGATATTGTACTTACACTTTCCATATTGGTAATTATGACTTTCCATTGAGTGTCATTTTCTTTGGTGAATGTAGTGACAGCTCCTGATCCTCCAGATATTGTTATATCAGATGGTGTGAAGGTAGACTCTTTAATTGGCTCTGAGAATATGACGGTAAATTCGGCAGAATTAATATTTGTGGGGTCTGGCTGTGATAGTGCTTGATTGATAGTGACTGTTGGTTTAGTAATATCATATTTGATAGAGTTATCAGTACTTGTACTAGCAGTGTTGTTGTTTCCAGCTAGGTCTGTAAACTTGTCTGCTGATATTGTAGCAACTACGGTATTCCCATCAGTCATTCCTGTTACAGTAGCCTCCCAAGTAGTATTGTTTACTTTGGTAAATCCAGTTACAGTTCCTGTGGTACCTGTTAATGTAATATCAGATGATGTAAAGGTAGATTCGTTAATTAATTCAGAGAATATGATAGTGAAAGTAGCAGAATTGATATTTGTAGGGTCATTTTGTCCACTCTTTTGGTTGATAGTTACTGTTGGTTTAACAGTATCTATTGTCAATTCATTTGTTGATGAGTCATGTGATATTCCTTCTACTGGATCTGTCGCAGTTGCAATTACATCATATATTCCATTATCTAAACTATTCGTTACATCAGCACTCCATGTGCCATCTTGATGATTTACTCCTGTGTATACAGTCCCAGAAATAGTGATTTTAATAGTGCTGGTATTGCTATCAATAGTTCCTGTTAGTGTAGGTGTGGAATCGTTGGTGATTAGAGTATTTATTGTGATGACAGGAGGAGCAGCTCTTGATACGAAGCTTTTTACAAAGAAGCTAATTGAAAGAATAGATAACAGGAATATGAATATTGTTAGGATTGTACTAAAATTTCTATTCTTCTTCATTATCAATTTGGGCAATTATTTGATTAGTACTTTCACGGTAAAGAAACTTTTTCTTGTTTTTTGGAAATATTATTATCTTATCTCCATTCTCAGCGGATTTAAGGAATTGGTCATCTTCATTTTTTGTTTTGTCTACAACTGTAGCGATTGTTGGTGTTTCATCAGTAGGCATAGATACGAGTTTTGATGCTTTCTCTATTAGGTTCTTTTCTTCTTGATTTAGACTGTTACTCTGTACAGTGACTTTTTTGTCATCAATATTTACTTCTTTTCTATTTGGTTCCTTTTTGAGGAATATGAGGAGTAGGGTGGTAATAATGATGACTAAGAAGAGTATTACATATGGGAGTGTTTTTTTTCTTGAATTTGGCATATACAAAATCTATCATGAGAAGTAAAGAAAGTAAAGGAGAGTAGAACAATTATCTATTAGGTTGTATTAATAAAAATATTAAGGAAGAAGACTGGCATCAACCATATCTTCAAAAGCATCTTCAATCTCTCCATCTTCACTATCAAACAACTCTTTACTATCCTCCAAATCTAAAAACAACTCCTTTGTTTGCATCTCTGCATACTTTACTAACTTCAATCCTCCTTCTTTTCCTTTTAATTTTTGTAAAGTATCTACAAAAAAACCAAATATCTGAATTAAAAACTTAGGAATATGTATAATTCTCTTTTTCTTAGGATTAATTGCTTTGATGAACTCATCCCAAGTCATATTCTTACTAGCTACGGGGTAAATCTTACTGCCGATATCTTTTCTCAAAGCTCCAAGTGTTGCTTTAGCAATCTGTTTGACAGTAACAATAGCAGTTCCACCTTTCATAAAGAGAGTAGGGCCAGGTAGATGTAGATATTTCACAAGTGGTTGAAAGAGTGGTCTCTTTCCTTTAACAGCACCGATAACATATGGGAGTTGAAGTATTACCACAGAGAAGTTATTGTCTGCTAATTTCATAGCTTCATCTTCTTGTTCGGTTCTTGCTTGAATGTATGGGTGGTGTTTAGCTAATTCAGGTTCTTTTCTAGCAAAATGTGCAAAGTAGGAGCTTATGATTATTCCTTTCTTTAGTCCGACCTTCTTAGCAGCTTTTGTAATTTTAACTGTAGTTTCTACATTTGCTTTTCTAAAAAACTCTAAAGCAGGGGCTTTCGGTACATATCTATCATCTACTCCTGCTGCAAAGATGAAATAATCATAACCTGATAGTAATTCTTCTAAATCCTCTTGGTTGAGTTTGTTTAGGTCTGCAAAGCGAAATGATGCCCCTTCAATATATTTATTCTCCTTAATATATTTGTCATTGGAAATACAGGTTACATCATATCCTTCTTCTAGTAGTAGTTTAGTAATGTGTGAACCTATAAATCCTGTTCCACCAAATATCATAACTTTTTCTTTTTGTTTAGTGGATTCCGACATCTTTTCCTTCATACCAATCTAATGTATCTTGTATTGTTTTGTATATATCTCTAACTTTGTATCCTAATTCTTTTTCAGCTTTGCTACTATCTGTTAGGTGGTTAGAGTGTAATACATCAATCGCATATTCTGTGAATACAGGTTTCTTTTTTAATAGTTTGTAGAAGAATTCTGCAATTGGTGCAAGAAATTTAACTATCCATGTAGGAGCTTTAATTTTGGGACCTGGTGTCTTTGTGATTTTTGCTAAGATTTGGAATAGTTCTAAGATAGTTATATCCTGTCCAGCGAGTAGGTAACCTTCTCCTGTTTTACCTTTTTCCAATCCAAGAATGATTCCTTTTGCTACATCTCTTACATCCACAAAGTTGTACCCTCCTTCTATGTAGAATACTTTTGAGTATTTTCTAGCATCTCTGATTAAACTACCAAATTCTGAGTGTCTGAAATCATATGGTCCTACTATTCCCGTTGGGTAAACAACAACAGTATCTAACCCTTTTTTTGATGCTTCTAGTACTTCTCTTGTGGCTAGTATTTTTGTTTTACCATATTCACCATTTGTGTTTTTTATCTTTGCTATTTTTTCAACGATAGGGATACCCTTTGGGGGTTCGTAGAGCGCATGGATGGAGCTAGTGTAGAGTAGTCTTTTTACCTTTGCTTTTTTACATGCTTCTATTACAGTTTTTGTACCTTCTACATTGACATCATACATGAGTTGTTCTTTACCTGGTGCTATTGATATTATTCCTGCTAGGTGGCATACATATTTTGCTTTTTTGAATATTTTTGTAAGGAAATCTAGGTCTCTGATGTCGCCTTGGTAGTATTCAATATCTAAACCTTCTAAGGCTTTGTCTTTTGGGTCTAGGTCTATAACTCCAACCTTGTAACCCTTAGAGAGTAGGGTTCTTACTAATACATTCCCTATATGTCCAAATCCACCTGTGACTATTACCATATCTCTATTATATGTGGTTTTTGTATGTAGTCAAATGTGAGTCTTGTCCAATGGCAAATGATACTGAAATGGTTAAGTATTCTTAGGGGAAATGATACCGAAAAATGGTGAGCTAAGTCATAATTAAAGTATGACAACAATAAAAATGAAATGCTCACCACCTAAG
>Ga0255347_1000469_pt1 | contig 74450 bp, 69 predicted proteins | sample wastewater_treat_2_FD_192479 | JGI IMG/M metagenome (GOLD analysis project Ga0255347, IMG submission 192479) | Wastewater microbial communities from Lulu Island WWTP, Vancouver, Canada - plant24 | ecosystem: Engineered > WWTP > Wastewater > Unclassified | place: Canada: Vancouver, British... | reverse complement strand
GAAGGATGAAGTTAACCAGGGTGCAATCCTTAGGGCGTACAGCTCTAAGGATTTTTTTTTGGCTGAACTTGCCGTTCAGCATGGCGCCAACTCCTCAACACTTCTTTCAACCCTCAACCGCGCGGAGATCGCCGCCTCCGTGCGAAACAACAACCAGGGAGGTTTGCCATGAAGGAGGGCATGATCTTGTACATCATCGAAGGGAAGGATGAAATGCCGCTGCCTGGCTTCTGCGATCTTGCCAGAGCTTCCGTGAGGCCGGGAATATCAGCCGTCTATGTAGCGACCTCAGAAGATGAGCTGATGGATGGCTGGTGGCACTTGATCGCCTGGGGAATGCACCAGGTTTCGTGCACCAGAGCCACCTACGACGGGGCGTCACGCCGATTCGACACCGTAGGCGAGCCGCTGCGGCTGTGTGGCTGAGACGGGGCGTGATGGCTCATGGGCGATAGGTAAGGGGTTCCGCGAGGCAGTTGGAGAGGTCAGGCCGGCAATAGGATGCCCGAAGGATCTGCGGAGAGGTTCGCCATTCCCATCAGGGACGGCGTCTGGCCGTCGCCCGCCATGGAAGCTGACAAATTCAAATCCTCGATGTTCCCTGAATTTGGACTTATGAACGCAAGTTTCTCATCTCAACAGGGATAGGTTAACCCGACCAGAGGGCACTTCCTACCGAACCCTTCCGGCCGGGGATTGAGCTACACAAGTGACTTCGTATCCTAATGCTTCACAAAGACCACCTTCTGAGGGTTGAGGCTGGTTGCAAGGAATTCGTCAACACTGTCCGTTACCGTATTCAGGATGATGATTCGGCCATTGGTCGCATCGCTCACCCAGAGCATCTTTTTCTTGTCATAAGGGCATCCGGACGATTCAAGACCGGCTATATTGATGTTGCTGACGGCAGCAATCTTCTTCCGTTCTTTTCCTGTTGTAGGATTGAACGAGTAGAGTGTGCTATCACCCCATCCATCATATCCAACGAAATATCCTTTCTCTTTGGAAACAACCGCCATGCCGGAAATGGCACCATAAGGATGTGATGCCGCCGTACCATCGTTAACAATGATTTTTGTTTCATAGGTATCCGGATTGATTGTCATTATGCCACCTGTGTATTCATATTTCGGATTGCCGGAACCGGGATACAAACCTACCCCTTGAACATAGATAGTATTGTTCGCCCTGAGATATGAAATGGCATTAGGGTTTTTTACCGGAAGGGGAATCCCTTTCAGGCCATTCCGGCCCTTGCCGGTATCGATCTCCTGGTTGGTCTTGACATCGAAGACCGCCACGTACGGTTTATTGGAGGGCACATAACCCTTATCCCGGTTCAGGCGCTGCATCACGATGAAGAGCTTGCCGTTGGCAATAACGCCGCTGCACATCTCGGGAAGACCGTCGGAATCGGCGTAGGCACTCAAGTCGAGGGTGCGCTTCTTGAAGCTGGATTGGTCCGTCGCACCGGGATTGACGACCCAGGCCCTGGTGGAGCCATAGCGCAGAACATAGGCCTTCTTGGCGGAGGCAAAGATCATGTCCAGAGGATTGCTCGAACCAAAGTCATCGCCTCCCGTGGTCGAATACTGCCAGATGGGCGACGACGGATTGTCGATGTCAAATTTGGCGATATTGTCGGCATTGTATCGTTCAACCCGGTAAAAATACCTCCCATACGATCTCACCGTGATATCAGAAATTGTTGGCAGCAGATTGGTTTGAATGGTGCGGGGCCCCCCTTTAGGGTCGACCGACGCAATCGAATGGGCCCCACTCGAGTAATCCGCCGCCACCGTGGCAATAACCGCCGTCCACGTGGCTCCGGCCGACAAGTCTTCATGACCGCCCTCCGCACGGCATGGAAGAAACCCGGCCACCATGATGAAAACTCCGAACAACACCCAGGCTACTTTGCAGTTTCGCATCTTGACACTCCTTCTTTGCAGAAATCCCTCAACGTTACCCCTTCAACGTCACCCCCGCCGCGGGGGCGACCAGCTTGCTCCTGGAATACCAATGCCGGTCACTCCTCCCCTTGCCACAAGGCCACTACTAGAGCGCGGCATAAGTCTCAAACCGATTGGGCAGGTGTCTTGCCGTTCCCCTTCCCGTTGCGTTTCATATTCATTCAACGCAACCTACAGAGAGCATCGGCCCTAACGCGAGGGTGGTAGGTTGCGTTGAGAGGAGCGAAACGCAACATGCAACATGCGTAAGGCTGCCGAACTTTCGCCGCGCTGTACTACTGTGTTGTGATTCGAGCATTCCAGGGTCTCATGAGTCCTTCACCCTCGATGAACCACGAATCGTCATCCGGCGTGCTTCCGGCCGGAACCAAAGGCTTATTCGCCGCTCCTGGACCCCGGACCAGAACTTGCCGGGGTGACGTATTGAGTGACTCTTTGGACACCTTCTTGGAGATGACCAGCAGGAGCTTTCGGGCAAACTCCTAAAATTTATACTGCACTGTCACGTAGGCCGATCGGCCCGGCATGGGATAGCCATTGAAGTCCTCGTACTGCTCATCTCCGATGTTCTTGACCTCGAGGTTCACCGTGATCGCCCGGTAGGCAAAGGTCGCGCCACAGTTGAGCAGCCCCTTTGTCCCTGCTTTCAAGAGATTGGCGGAGTCATAGAACAGCCCATCCTCGAACAGATACTCGCCGTAGAGCTTGACCGGACCATAAAAGGCTTCCATTCTTGCCAGGTAGGATTCCTGAGATCGACCGGGCAGGACCTTGCCGTCAAAAGCCTTGATGTCACTCTCCTGGAGCGGATTCTGCCAGGTGGCATTGCCGATGAATCGAAAGTATTTCAGAAATTCCACCTTCATGGTGCCCTCCACCCCTCGAATGAGGGAACTGGAGATGTTCACGGACTTGCCTATGCCGCGAGCGTCGTAGACCCGGGTGATGAGGTCCTCCACCCGGTTGTGAAAATAAACCAGGCCCAGGCTGGTGCTTTGTATCCCTGCGTCGGACCCCTTGAAGCGAAGTTCGAAACCCAGGTCGAAATTGGTACCCTTCTCCGATTTCAGATCGGGGTTCCCGACGAAGATCCCCCGGTCGCCGAACAGCTCAAAAAAGGAAGGTTCCCGAACATACTGCCCGATGTTCGATTTAATGGTCAGGTTCTCAACCGGCTGGTATTTGACGCCTAACTGGGGGTTCCAGGCGTCCTCGGTGATGGTGGTCCCCTTCTGACGCCTTCCCCACAGGTCGTTGCCGCTCGCTCGTTCGTCCTGGGTGAGGGTGTAGCGCACCGCAGGCGTAACGATCAGCCGGTCCTGGGAAAGATAGAGATTGTCCTGGAGACCCACGGACATGGAGTTGCGGGAACTCTCCTTGAGCCGATTCCTGGGCTTGAGCAGGTCTTCGGGGTTGTAGGTTTCCCGCTGAGCATCCAGCATGAACGTGACGGTATTCCAGGACGTATGCCAGTCAAGAACCGAATGCCCCCCGAAGCGATCGGTGGTATAGCGATTATGCTGCTTGCCAAGCCCAACCTGGTCCTTGGAATCGTCGTACTCCTCCACCTGGTGGCTGTAATCGAAAAAACTGCTCGTATTGAACCGATAGGGGCCAAGATTGTTGGCCGTCAGCTTCAAGCTCGAGACGTTGCGCTGGGTCTCGAGGCTGGTCTTGGTCCGCCTGCTATTGTTCCAGCTCGGCAGACCTTGATCCTTGGCAAACCACTGATCCATGAAATCAAGGCGGGTGTCGCTCGAGATGTCATACCCCAGCTTACCCAGGAAGTTATCCTGGGTGAATTGCGCGTTGTGCCGCTTTTCCACGCGGTCATCGCGGGGGTTCCAGGTGGTTCCGCGGTCGTTCAGAAATTTGAAATCGTTATCGCTTTTCAGGCGGCTGGCGGAGACCAGGTAGTCCCATTTGCCCGGCTTGTGGTTCACAAACCCGGAACCCATCCAGGTGCTGAACGATCCGTAGCTGGCACTCACGTTCCCGTGCAGCCCTTTTTGGGAACGCAGAGTACGGATGTTGACCACCCCGCCGATGGAGGACTTGCCGAATTTCATGGGCGTATTGCCCTTGAAAACCTCGATGGACTCAACATCCGAGAGAGCAATCGTGCTGAGGTCCACGCCCCCGCCCGCTGCATCATTTAAGAGGATGCCGTCCAGGAACACCAGGACCTGGTCACTTGATGACCCTCTGATCGAAACCGCTGCAAAACTTCCCATTCCACCGGCCTGCCGCACCTGGACGCCGGCCTCCTTTTCGATGACCTCCGCAAGGCTTTCGACTTTTCCCTCAAATTCGTCGCGGGTGATGAGCGAGTAGAAGGAGGGGGTCGCTTCAAGGTCGACATCCCCCGTCTCCTCGCTTCTCACAGGCTTCTGAGCGGTCACCACGATCGCATCCAGGGTGGTCTCACGCGCGGGTTCCGCTTTCGCTCGGCCAGGCAGGAAGGTGACGGCTGCCAGCATCGTCATCAAAAGCACCTTTGAGTAAACCGGCTGCGCCCTCCTCATGGTCCTCGCCTTCCCTTTGCCCACCAGCACCGTCCCGCCATGAGCTGCAGACCAGCCAAGGGCATACCAAACCCCATGGAACAACCTCCGCGACTTCAGGCCAAAAAAAAATCCTTAGAGCCCTTTGCTCTAAGGATTGCACCCTGGTTCACTTGGTCCTGCAGCGGTTCACCGGGTATCGCTCGTACCGGTTTCCCCTAAACCCCTCAGGCAGGTTTTCTGGCTCACGGGTTATGACCTACTCTCCGCACCTTCCCATCACGCCTCAAGCGCAACAGTGGTTTTCCCGGATTTCGTCCCCGTTCACAGCGGCGGGACCGCTCCCGATTCTCACGGGATTCCCTATTAAACTGCAAAGTACCTGATGGTCATGCAACGATGACGGTTTATGGATACAAGATGTTGCTGCCTCTGTCAACCGCAAAGACACCACCGAGATACAACAAAGACCGATCACTAGTACAGCGCGGCGAAAGTTCGTCACCCTTACACATGTTGCGTTTCGCTCCCCTCAACGCAGCCTACCATCCTCCCGTTAGGGCCCTTGCTCTCTGTAGGTTGCGTTGAATGAACATGAAACGCAACGGGAAGGGGAACAGCAAGACACCTGCTCCATCGGTTTGAGACTTATGCCGCGCTGTACCAGGGTGGAGTTCGTCCCGTCGTGACGCGATTGAGCTCAGACGCCATCCAACTCCCGATGAATTGAATTCAGAATTCAATCCCCTTCTGGGCTTTGATACCCGCTTTGAAGGGGTGTTTGAGCTCACACATCTCGGTTACCAGGTCTGCAGCCTCCGTCAGGGATGGTGGGGCATCGCGGCCCGTGATGAGAAGGTGCAGCGCCTCGGGCCTGTTTCGAAAGCAGGCGATGGCTTCGTCCTCATCCACCATCTTGAACTTCAGGACATAGGTGAATTCATCGAGAATAATCAGGTGATGGCGCCCCGCCTGGATCCGCTCCCGGGCCAGGTCCCATCCCGCGCGCGCCGCCCGGCGATCGGCCTCCGGATCTCGAGACTGCCACGTGAAGCCCTCGCCCACCACGTGGAATTCGAGCAGGTCTGAGAATCGCACGGCCGACTGCAACTCGCCATATTTCCAACTTCCCTTGATGAACTGGATGATGCAGACCGGCAGGCCGTGCCCCAGAGCCCGAAACGCCAGGCCCAGAGCGGCCGTCGTCTTTCCTTTGCCATGGCCGGTATACACCATCAGCAGGCCGTTAGTCGTCATGGGACACCTCCACAATGATCAGCTCACAGCTCTTGTTGCCGAAACCCCGGGCTGAAACCATGCCTTTCAGCGGCACCAGTGCAGCCGGTGGGCACAGCCAACCCCACGCTCCTGCTAACAATAACATTTGGTTATGGACGATTCCCAAACTCAGCGCCACATTTTGAGCCCTCCCAGCAGTTGGCCCGATGGCGGTTTTATGATAGAGTCCGGGGTACCGCATCGTGAGCCTTCACTGCTTTGGAGCCTGAGTCAGAAAGTACGCCATGAATGATATCAAAGCCATAGGATTCGATCTGTTCAATACCCTGATCACGGTGGAACCTCAAGCCTTCGAGCAGGCCGTGAACGTGTTGTCGCGAAGTCTGCTGGAGGAAGGCCTGACGGTGGAGCCGGAAGCGTTCCGCCGCGCCCACCGCCAAGCCGCCCTGCAGCACATTGCTGAAACCCGCCAAGACGGCAGAGAAACCCACAACCGGTTCTGGATCAGCAGCGCCCTGCAACAACTGGGCTGTGCCGTCGAACCCGACGACCCGAGGATTGCGCGAACCGTCGAGGCCTACTTTGGTTCTTTCATCGAGTTCTGTCATCTCATCCCGGGAACCCGGGAGATGCTCGAGACCCTGAGTGAGCGCTATCCGCTGGGGCTGCTTTCCAACTTTACGCATCCCTCGGCAGCGCAAAACATCCTTGACAACCTGGGCCTCCGAGACTGCTTCGAGGTGGTGCTCATATCCGGGGAAATCGGCTATCGTAAGCCTCATGCTTCGGTCTTCCGGCTGCTGGTGACAAAGCTGGGCGTGGCACCAGCAGAACTCCTCTATATCGGCGATGATCCCGAACCGGATATTGACGGGGCCTGCAAGGCCGGGCTGCAACCGGTCTGGACCACCTACGTGCGTGATCGACGCCTGCCATTGGCTCCGGGGATGGCGATCGCTCAGCACGACAATCCGCAATGTCCGGCACCGCGCATTTCCTCCTGGGCCGATCTCCTGCGCCTGCTGGCACTGCAGCCCGGTGATGATCCCTCCCTGCCGTGAGGCCTTCCGGGCTCGACTGACGGCTTGCGGAGCCTACGATGACTCAACCTGACGACGGCGTGATCCCGGCGTTTCAACAACGCCGAAAACACATGCTTCAGCATTTCGGCTTCTCGCTGCTCCTGTTTGTGCTCGCGCTGGTCCTCATGCAGATCGGTGAAGCCCTGCCCGACCTGCTGGGGCTAGGCCGCCGGGGCTGGACGACCGCCGCGGCCGTGCAGATGATCGCCGGGGTGGTCTTCGCACTGGTGGGTTTTCTCCAATACCGCTGTCCGGCCTGCGGGAACCTCGTCAGAGGGCATGACCGGTATCGGCTGGGAGTCCTGATCGACCCTGACAAGTGCCCCAAATGCGGGGTGCGGCTGAAAGAGTGAGGAGCCGTTTCCGAGGTACCGGGCATACGGTTGGCTTTCAACCATTGAGTGGGTGTCGACGCAAAGAACCTCGCCGGCGCCCACCCATCACCCCCGGTCGCACCGTGTTATTTTTTTGGCCCGAGCGTAGTTGGGCCATTGGTGGGCAAAACCCACAAAATAACATGGCTGTTTTTTGACAGTCACTAGGGGAGAACCTGGCACGAAAGGAGTCCGATCATGCTCAAGGCCAAGGATATCATGTCCGAGGAACTCATTACCGTCACCCCCGCAACGCCGGTCATCGAGGCGGCCCGGATTCTCCTGGAAAGGCGGATCAACGGCCTGCCGGTATTGGATGAAGCCGGCCGACTGGTAGGAATCATCTGCCAGAGCGATCTGGTGGCGCAGCAGAAAAGATTTCCCATTCCTTCGGTGTTCAACCTGCTGGACGGTCTGATTCCCATCAGTTCGCCGAAGGGGCTCGAGAAAGAGATGCAAAAGATTGCCGCCAGCCGGGTTGCCGAGGCCATGAGCTCCAACCCGGAAACGGTCAACCCGGAAGCCAGCCTCGAAGAAATCGCCACCTTGATGGTCAGCAAAGGCTTCCATACCCTGCCGGTCGTCGAGAGGGGCAAACTGGTGGGAATCATTGGGAAGGAGGACGTGCTCCGCACCCTGCTGGCGCCGTAACCTGCCTGTAGTCATCGTGCCTGCGACTGGTGGGCAGCCGCTAGTACAGCGCGGCGAAAGTTCGGCACCCTTATACACATGTTGCGTTTCGCTCCTCTCAACGCAACCTACCATCCTCGCGTTAGGGCCGATGCCCTCCGTAGGTTGCGTTGAATGAACATGAAACGCAACGGCAAGGGGAACAGCAGGACACCTGCCATAAGCGGTTTGAGACTTATGCCGCGCTGTACTAGCCGGCCATTGCCTGAAGAACCGTCAGTCAGCGGGTTATTGCGGCGGGCCTTCCCAGCCGGCCAGCCTGGCCAGGAGCCACCAGAACGCGGCACCCTTCAACCTGCATTGCAGACCGTGGGAATGGGCGCAATCTTCGGGTAGATCAACACAGTCGGCGGGATGGTCGCTGCACCACTGATCGCACCAGGGGCAACAGTCGCCGGCGTTGCCATAGTCATTCCCCGCCGGGTCGTAGCTTTCAATCCGGGCGAAATCAAACAGGATTTTGCCGTTGGCCAGGACGTAATCGCGCACCATCTGGTTGTTTCGCATGACCCGGGAGTTTTCACCGTCGGTATGCCCCGTCAGGTAAACGAACCGCACCCCCGGAACCTGACCCTCGAGCTTGTTCAGGGCTGAGAGATACTGGTTGACCGTCGCTTTGGTATTGTCGGACTGCTGACCGCACCAGGACCAGGCGGAGTAGTTGAAGAGGCCGGTCCCGGTCACCCGGCGGGTGTGCGCCAAGCCGTCACTGGTCGCCCAGTACATCTCCGGAACGATGCCGGTGTCGCCGTCATAGTCATTGCCATCATAGATGCGCAGCCCCCCCTTGTCCGCGGGAGGCTTTGCGGGAGCCCCGCAGCGAATTCCATACCGGTATTTCGGGTCCCTGGTCTGCCAGTATTCGAGGCCCGTGACCAGCTGCGATCCGTGCGAAGTGTGGGCGAAATGGAAGGTCAGTTTCCTGGCCTGTTCCAGCCAGTAGTCGGGGATTTTTGAAAGATCGGTGCTGGTATGATCAACGATGATGGCGGCCGGTTCGGCGGCATAGATCGCGATGACCTTCGCCGCCGCCTTCCGATTGTTCGTTTCGTTCGCCTCCTGCACGGCATTCTGCGTGTCTGCCCTGGCCCCCAGATAATAAGCGCCCGGAGCAACATCGGCGGGAATGGTGACATTGACGGTGCGCTTGACCTGGGCCCCGGCGGCAATCCCGGGGATGGTCTGTTTCTTCAGGAGCCGGTCCTTGGCGGGCTGGATCCCGGTATCCGGGGATAGATACAGGCCGACCTTGAAGGCGCTCGCATTGTCATCACCCAGGTTCTCCACGGCAAAATTCACCGCCAGCAATCCTCCAACCCGTCCTACCGCCGGACCCGAAATCGAAATCGCAGAAAGGTCCGGCCCTCCCCCAGCGGCTTTGAGAGCATTCCCGTTCAGTTCCTGCCAGGCTTCTCCGGTACCGGCCGCAAACCCGACCAGCAGACCAATGACGCCAACCACGAAGCTCCTCGGCAGGTTCATGACGCCCTCCCGTAGCAGGTTCAGTTCTTCTTTTTGGTTGTTTTTGCCGTTGGCAGAGGACGATCGGAACAAACCGTCAGGGTATTACCGGCAACCAGCTTCTGGTCTCGGCGCAGTTTGTTGTTGCCGCAAAGTTCCTCGACCGAAATCCCAAACTTGCTGGCAATGGACCAGAGGGTATCACCGGGCCGAACGCGGTAGGCCACACAGCTCTTCTTCTCCTGGTGGACCGCGGCCGCGGGCATGATCGGTGTTCTGGCCTGCTTTGCCGCCGGCGCTTTGCTCGCTGCCAGGGTAACAGCCTGCTGCTTCGGGGGGATTTTGGAGATTTGTGCCGATTCAGGTATCTTCAAGGTCTGGCCCTTTCCAGTGGTCTTCACGGTCTGGCCTTTGCTTGGGATTTTCAGAATCTGGCCCGTCTTGAGGGTCTGGGGCGTGGGTTTTACGCCATTACAGGACGCCAACTCAGCGACGGAACACTGATACGCTCGGGCCAGGCTGAACCAGGTATCACCGGCCTTAACGCGGTGGGGAGCGGCAGTCGTGGCGGGTGCTCGGGCAGTGGTGGTTCGGGCTTCGCTGGCCGGCTTGAAGGCAAGGGCCCTGCGCTCGCGCATTTCTTCCGGCGACGGCAGGGGACAGGTGGCAAGGGCCGTCTGGACCGCATCTCCGCTGCCGAGGGGAACACACAGGTCGTAGTTGGTGTTTCCTGGTGGGGTGACGGGCTGGCAGAGTTCCGGGTTGCAGGTGCGCAGGGTGGATTCCGGAATTCCGGTCTGTTTTTCGACCCAGGCCAGCTTGACCCCTCCCGGAACGGCCACCGTCTCATGTTTCGGGGCAGTGTGATGTGGTTCGAAGTGGAACCCGTACTGCTTGACATCCCTGACGATCTTCACGGTAGCGTAGAACTTGGGCACATAATCGCGGGTTTCGGCCGGCAGGTAACCGTTTTGCCTCAGTTCCCAGAAGGTCTTGAGGCCGCTCTCATCGAGTGCCGCCTGGACTGCATTCTCGCCGCAGTTGTAGCCCGCCAGGGCGAGGGGCCACGAACCGAACGAATCATATAGGAACGAAAGGTAATCGGCAGCGGCCCGAGCCGCTTTCATGGGATGGCGCCGTTCGTCGACCCAGTGGTTTTGTTCCAGGCGGTAGCGGCGGCCGGTCGCTTCGATGAACTGAAACATCCCCACCGCATTGGCCCGCGACCGGGCCGTCGGCGTGAAACCGCTTTCCACCAGGGCTACCCACACCAAGTCCTCCGGCAGGCCCTTCTCCCGGAAAATTTCCTGGCACGGAATCACGTAATCCCTCGCCCGGTCGAGCTGGACCTGGAAGCTCTTGTGTTTCTCCACGCTGTACTTCCTGGTCCATGAGTCAATGGACGGTTCATCGGGCACCATGAGTTCCGCTTTGGAGGGTTCGCCAGCCGGCGGAGGCAGCTGCGCCTGGATCGGCGGGGGGGAATAGGCCGGCGGCACGGGTGGCTTGGGAGCGGTACTGCACGCGGCCAGAACGGCCAGGATGGCGGCAGCAGACGCACCGCATGAAATTGTTCTGAAGATTTCCGTTCGCCTCATATCACCTCCTTTTTCCCACCTGCCGGAACCAAATCTCAATTCATTCTGTATTCGATCAGTGGTGGGTAGAGCATGAGCAATGGCTAACAAATTCTGCCTTGACGAGGGCGCTGCAGGCGGCAAGCCCTCGGAATCATCGCCCTGCAGGTACCACAACGCCCCCGGCGGGTTGGAAGATCGGGCCGCCAGGACATGGGGATCAGCTCATCAGAGCATTCATGGGAGGAGCACGGATGGGGCGTGGACCCGCCACACTCATCAAAAACGAAGGCCACCAGTGGGGAAAGACTTTTTGGAAAATGATCAGCCACGACAGGGCAAAAGAGATAATGGCTATCCTCGTGGCGCTGAGGGCTTGCAGGAGGAGGCAGGCGAGGGGCCGGCCGGTTGGCGTTTGGCCAGGATCAGTGAAGCAGAGGCTCCCGTTGATGCTGGGGGTGAGGGGATGGTGAGCGAACAGCCAGGGCGGGGCGCAGGTGTGGAGGAGATCGACCCAGACGGTGAAGAAAAGCAGCAGGACCGCCAGGTAAAAGCCGCCAATACGACCCAACAGGCCTTTGCGACCGCTTATGGGCCGGTTCTCGGGCAACAGCCCCAGACCATCTCCATCAGCCATTTGCCACCGCATTACCGTGCAATGAGTGCCGCCATGGAACGTCAACCGAAACAGATCAACCCGGTGTTGCATTCATTGCTGCTCGGACCACAGCATCTTCCGCCAATTGAGCACTAGTCGATGAGACCCGCTCTTGTCAAGGCAAAACCGCAATCGGGGCGGGATAAGGAACCGTCCAAAAACAAAGGTCACGGTTAACAGGAGCGTAAGGTGGGCTGTGCCCACATGCTGACCCATCGGTGGGCGCAGCCCACCTACAAAGCCGCATGGTTGTTTTCGGACCGTCACTAACGGTGAAGCCGGAGGGCCTGCCCGCCTGCGGCGGCAGGCAAGCCCGGAGTGGTCAAGGTTGCGGAAGGTGCCTATTGGGGTATTTCAGACAAAGGAATCCCCAGGGCCTCGGCTACGCCTTTGCCATAGGCCGGGTCGGCCTTCATGCAGTTGCCGATGTGACGGATCTGGATCGCCCGCGGCACACCCTCCATGGCCCGGGCCGTGTTGCCGAACAGGAGCGCCTGCTGCGCGGGAGTCATCAGGCGAAAGAGGAGGCCGGGCTGGGTGTAGTAATCGGCATCATCCTCGCGGAAATTCCAATGGTCCGCCGCTCCCTGCAGTTCCAGCGGCGGTTCGGCAAATTCCGGCTGCTCCTGCCATTCGCCAAAGCTGTTGGGTTCGTAGCCGAGCGTGCTGCCGTAGTTGCCGTCAACCCGCATGGAACCGTCCCGATGGTAGCTGTGATAGGGACAGCGGGGGGCGTTGACCGGGATCTGGTGGTGGTTCACGCCGAGTCGATAGCGCTGGGCGTCGCCGTAGGAAAACAGCCGCCCCTGGAGCATCTTGTCAGGCGAAAAGCCGATGCCGGGAACCACATTGGCCGGATTGAAGGCCGACTGCTCGACTTCTGCGAAGTAATTCTCGGGGTTGCGGTTCAACTCCATGACCCCCACCTCGATCAGCGGATAATCCTTCTTCAGCCAGACCTTGGTGAGATCGAAGGGATGGAAACGGTAGTTGGCGGCATCCTTTTCCGGCATGACCTGGATGAACAGGGTCCAGCGGGGGAAATCCCCCTTCTCGATGCTCTCGTAGAGGTCGCGCTGATGGCTTTCCCGACATTTGCCGACGACCACGGCCGCCTCTTCATCGGTCAGGTTCTTGATCCCCTGCTGGGTACGGAAATGAAATTTCACCCAGTAGCGCTCCCGCTTGGCGTTGATGAGGCTGAAAGTGTGGCTGCCGAAACCGTGCATGTAGCGGTAGGAAGCCGGAATGCCCCGGTCGCTCATGACGACGGTGACCTGGTGCAGCGCTTCGGGAAGGCTCGACCAGAAGTCCCAGTTGTTGAGAGCGCTGCGCAGATTGGTGCGGGGGTCGCGCTTCACGGCATGGTTGAGGTCGGGGAACTTGAGCGGGTCGCGCAGGAAGAATACGGGGGTGTTGTTGCCCACCAGGTCCCAGTTGCCTTCCTCGGTGTAAAACTTGACCGCAAAGCCCCGGATGTCCCGCTCGGCGTCGGCGGCTCCGCGCTCCCCGGCTACCGTCGAAAAGCGGACGAACAGGTCGGTCTTCTTCCCAACCTCCGAGAAGACCTTCGCTCGTGTGTACCTGGTAATGTCGTGGGTGACCGTGAACGTCCCATAAGCTCCGGACCCCTTGGCGTGCATACGACGCTCAGGGATCACTTCCCGGTCGAAATGGGCGAGCTTCTCCAGATACCACACATCCTGCAGCAGCACTGGACCGCGCGGTCCGGCAGTCATCGTGTTCTGGTTGTCAACAACGGGAGCACCGTTTCTGGTTGTTAGCTTCTTCTCCTGACTCATTGCAATTTCTCCTTAATTCATCATGATTGTCGTTTCGGGGCCCTCGACCGTGGCCGTCGGAAGGGGCCTTCCTCGTCCTCACTTTCCCGGTTCCCGGGCAAAAGTCCCACCATACTCAGGTTCCGCCCCGCGCCACACCGGCAGGGCCGGAGGGTATCGGCCGTCCCGCATGAGATGACGGTTCCATACCCGGCTAAAATTCAACGCTACCCTTCCGGAGGAGGGTCATCGCGCCGCGATAATATACTCATGAAGGTTGAGACCTTTCATTTCTTCCCTTGACCGCGGCTAATAAAGAGAAAGATCTTATCCTTAACAAGTATAAGTCGTTCGCGGTTCAAAGCCGCTCCCGCAGCAAGCCGAAGAGTTATTAGAGGGAAAGATGTCGAATTCGATGAGGATAACTCTCAGCCTCTGGTTTCCGGGATCAAACCTTCAATTGCCCGGCTCGGTTCCGGCTTCCAGGTCCCGGCCGGCCTGGCATTCCGGGCATATGCCATAGAAATCCAGGCGATGGCTGACGATCCGAAACCCTGAATCGGAAGTCAGTTCCTGAGTCAGGTCGGCAAGCGTACTCAATTCCGGGTCAACGATGCGTTTGCACTGAAGGCACATGAGATGGGGATGCGGGTGGGGATTGTTGCCATCGTAGCGGTTGTGACCGGTGCTGAACTCCAGTTCCAGCACCTCCCCCAATTCCTTAATGACCGAGATCGTTTTATAGACCGTAGCCAGGCTGGTAGTGGGGAACGTCGCATGGACCCTGCCAAAGATATCTTCAACACTCGGATGCCCCCTGCTCTCAACCAGTGTCCGCACAATGGCAATCCGCTGAGGGGTGATCCGATGCCCTTCGTTCTTGAGCTTTTGAATAATCAGGTTCGCCCGGTTCTCGATCCGAGTCACGATGACCATCCCTTTCAGTTGACTGATACCTTATAGAAAATAGATCTCAAAAAGGAAAGAGTTCGTCAACTGAAAAACCGCCTCGATCGATTCGTAACCGGTGAGGCCGATGCATCACGGGTTTGCCTCAGCCCGGAGGCTACCTCCGTCCCCCCTCCTTGCGGCATGCTTCGCAGCGGGCGGTGCGTTGATAGGCATATTTGACGAACGTTCGCCCGCACTGCTTGCACCGAGCTTCGATTTTCAGGGTCTCCGGCGATTCGACCATGCCTGCTTCGCTCTTGCTTGCCCCGCTCGCCAATGCTGTGCTACGGATTGCAGCTGTCATCTCGTACGGTTCTCCTTTCCAGGGTGGTTTTCCCCCATGCCCCAATGCTCGCGAATTGAGCGAGTTCTTTCCTGCAGCTGCCTTGTCCCCTTTCCTCGGTCAGGACGGCCTGCCGGTGTGTGATTTGCCCGGAGGCGGCGAGCTCCGGGCAGGAATCGAGTTAATGGAAAAGTTGAGGAGTCGGCGCCAGGCTGAACAACCCGTTCAGCCAAAAAAAAATCCCTAGAGCTTTACGCCCTAAGGATTGCACCCTGGTTCACTTGATCCTTCACCGGCCCATCGGATATCTCTCCGTACCAATACACCGTTGACCGTCAGGCAGGTCTTCTGACTCTCGGCTCATCCTACTCTCCGAACCTTCCCGTCACGCCGAAGCGCGACAGTGGCATTTTCGGATTTCGTCCCCGATCACAGCGGCGGGACCGTTCCCGAATCACACGGGATTCCCCTTTAAACCCTTGAGGGTGCCTGATGCCTATTTCAAATGTTTACTACAAAGCCATCCCTACTCGCACCACCTTTGTCTGTCAACTCAAAAATAAAAAGACGCTCAGCCGGGGTCGGTGGGTCCGGGCGCAAAGAACTGCGCCTCCCCCCGCCCTACACCTTTGCTCCACAATGCAAACCTACCCTTCACTCTAAGGGTATTTCCGGACGACCATTCGGAGGAATTCCCGGATGTCTGACGACCCCGTGGCAGCAATGTCGTAAACCCTGTCGAGGTCAACTCGCCCATATTCGTGCACACAAAGATTGCGAAAGCCAACGGCCCTGACCATCTTCTCAGTCAGCTCCGGGGTGATGACTCCATGTTCCTCAAGCAGGTAGAAGAACTCATTGGTGCTGCCCACCATGCCAAAACCCTCGTCACTGACGATGTGCGCCGCAAGATCGATGCACCCCTGCAAGGCCTGGATCAAATTGAATATCAGAATGTCCTGAGAGTCCTGGTCGTTCCTGAAGTCATCCAGGGATTTTGGACGCTTCCGCTCGATCCGTCCCAGACACCTCTCGATCTGTCCGATCCTGGCCGTCATGATTGCACGGTCAACCATCCGCTCTTACCCCGTAGCGTTGCTTATGACGCGCCCACATCATGTCACTATAGTAAGCAAATTCCGCAATCAGGGGCAACTTGCGGCTACGGAAGTCACGCAACGCCCTCTCATCACCTTGATAGATACAAATCCCTTTGCGAAAAATCTGCCCCAGCACCAACTCCCCTGCATTATTCATGATGACCGGGTGGATGACCAGGCGTGTCAAGCGACCAAGATCTACCACCACCGAGTCCCTGAAGGCAACGCACTCCGCCGCGGAAATCTCAGGGGTGAGCAGGAAGGCCAGGTCGAGGTCGCTCCCGGAGCGATTCGAGCCCGTGGCAAAAGAGCCAAACAGGTAGCAGGCAATTACCTCCGGCGTTGCCCTGCAATATTCGGCAATCTGTTTTTTGAGCTCTTCCACGCTATATTAGCCCCACCAGAGATTTCTGAGCTCGATCTCGACTTCATGGAACGGCTCAGCCCGCACTCGGTCGTCTTCAAGATAGCTTTTCAGGCCGTTATCTTTTCCATGCTGCCAGATCCGGAACGACAACATGGCCTGTAAGGCGAAGCTCGGGCTCGAACAGGATTATCCAGCCGCCTGGACCGTCCCCTCGGCCAAAGCAATACGGTGGCCCCAGTTCACTGCTCAGTCCGAAGGCCGCACTCGCATGCCGGGCAGACGGTCGAGGGGTAACGATCAACTCACCGTCAAGGATCTCTCCCACCATGTTTTCGGGAATGTCACGCAGGTCTTCATAGCTGGCCATTTTCGTCGCAGGACTTGACATCTCGACACTCCACCATCGTAGGTTTTATTCGATTGTGACTTTATCACACATCTCCATTGATTTGGAGCATTACCCGACATGCCGGAAGGCTCTGGCTCATCGCCGACGCCATCGATGGAATCCGAGCTCACATCCATGATGGTGCACAGCTCACCCAGCCCGCTCGTGCTCGGAACAGCCCGCTATGGGAGATGAAGGAATGGCTTTTCCAAAAAGTTCTCAAGAGCAAAAAAAATCCTAAAGTCCCCCCCGTCCTCCGCCGATAGGGTATGCAACGGCGAGAAACAAAGAAGAAGATGGTCAGTAACAGAGAAGGACGAAGCAGCAACACTACCGTAGGGAAGAAAGAAAGCTTCTGCAAGCGCCGATCGAATCGGCACATAAACCAACGCTTCGGCAAGAAATGCCGAAAACAGACCTAGAAAGGGAGAAATACCATGGCTATCAATGACATCAGTTTGACCTCAGGCATGCGCAGCAACCTCACGACCCTTCAGTCCACCGCGAAGCTGCTCGACAGGACCCAGAACAGACTTGCCACCGGAAAGAAAGTCAACAGCGCCATCGACAACGCGACGTCCTTCTTTGCAGCCCAGTCGCTGAATTCGCGCGCTTCCATCATCGACGGTTTGAAGGATGCCATGGGACAGGCAATCCAGACCGTTCAAGCGGCCGATAAAGGCATCACGGCCATTACCTCGCTGATCGAACAGGCCAAAGGTGTCGCCCAGGCGGCGCAAAGCGCGGATACGACTGCGGGTATGGGTATGCCAACGGTAACCATCGAGCTGACCGAATTTGCTGCTGGCACAACGCTCACCATAGGCGGGGAAGAATTTGTTGGAACAACGGCTGCCCCCGAGGACACAGGCGAGTTCTACATTGGCGGTAGTGATGTCTCAGACGCAGAAGCCCTCGTGGCTGCGATTATGGCCAACGGTACCTTGACAAGCGCTGGTTATTCAGCGACGGCAGATGGTAACATTGTAACCATCACAAATACGGCCGTTACCATCGATGTCGACACGGTATCTGCTGGTACTCTTGAGACAGCCACAGTTGAGGTGCTTGACCCTCCATCAACCGAACTCAGCTCTCTCCAGACTCAGTACAACTCTATCCTCGACCAGATTGACTTCCTGGCCGCCGACTCCGGATATAAGGGCAAGAACCTGCTCACCAGCAATTCGGGCACGGGACTTCTCACAGTCAAGTTCGAAGGAACCCACTCCCTTGACGTGATTGGTTTCGATGCCACCTCAGGCCAGGCTGGCACCGGCGGGCTTAAGGTCACTGATGCTGAGTGGACGACGGCACCTGATGCCGCCGCTGCGATCAGTAACAGTCTTACTCAGCTTGACAATGCCTTGACGACCCTGCGGCAGAATGCCGCGGCATTCTCGGCCAATCTCAGCATCATCACCACTCGCCAGGACTTCTCTACCAATATGGTGTCCACACTCACGGACGGGGCTGACAAACTGACCCTGGCCGACACCAACGAGGAAGGCGCCAACATGCTGATGCTCCAGACGCGGCAATCCCTTGGCACTACCGCCCTGAGCCTCTCGGCCCAGGCTGCGCAGTCGGTTCTGAAACTCTTTGGGTAACGGACCCTAGATAGGGTGCGGGAGGAGGGTGTCCCCTCCTCCCGGACTCATCAGTTGGTGCAGCCATGAACATCAAGAACATACAGCCGAGCCAGGTTGTGCCGGCGGACTTTCGTTCATCCGAAAGGACCAGCTCCAGGCTCAATGCGGATATCAGGCTTCCCTCTGAACCGTCACCCTGGGTTTCCTCCGGCTCCCCGGCTTCAAGCCGGGTTGCGCAGCTTCCTGAAGTCGAAGCCCAAGTGCTGGTCAGCCGTATTGATTACGTCAAGGACCAACTCGAGAAGATACTGGTGGATTTCCCCCCTTTTTTCCCACCGGGGACCTACCAGAGACTCGATCTGATCAAGGGGATCCGGAATATCCAGGACGATATTGAGAAGTCTTCAATAGCGGGCAGCGTGAAAAAGGAGCCCGCGTCCGAAAAGCTGACCGAGGAGGCGACGGACCATGACATTACCGTGGCCCTGGGCGAGCTCATGAGCTTCCGGGACGAGGTCGCTCAAAACCTGCCGGAGCAAGCTGCGAGCCTCAATCCGGGCACCATGGTGAGCATCAGGGTCTGATCGGTATCCTTGTGGAAGAGCGAAGGCAACGATGGCACTGAAGATAACCCTCAAGCCCCGCGAACGCCTGATTATCGGCAGCGCGGTCATCACCAACGGCAACACGACGACTAATCTGGTCGTCGAGAATAACGTCCCGATCCTCCGGCAGAAGGACATCATGGGATTGAAGGACGCGGATTCACCCTGCCGCAGGATCTATTTCGCCATTCAGCTCATGTATGTGGATGGCAAGGACCTCCAGGAGCAGCACCGGATCTATTGGGACTTGGTGAAGGATGTGACGGAGGCTGCTCCCAGCACCGAGGGTTTGCTCAGCCAAATCAGCGAGTTGGTGCTGAACCGGGACTATTACCAGGCCCTTAAACTCACCAGGAAACTAATGGCATATGAACAGGAGGCCATGAAGCATGTCTGCACTGCAGATTCAGGCGTATAGAGCCGCCCAGAAGACGACCATGTCGGGCCGGGAAATCGAGGCTTCGGCCCTTGCCCGATCAGCATCGATCCTCGCTGAATGCCGGGATAACTGGGATGCGCCGGATCGCGAAGAGATGCTGCGCGCTGCTCTGCGGCGGAACCAGATGCTCTGGAGCATCTTTCAGGCGGAACTCTCGGATGCAGACAACCCTCTGCCCAAAGAGCTGAAGGAAAACATTCTCAACCTGAGCCTTTTCGTCGACAAGAGAACGATTGACATCATGGCCTTCCCCTCACCCGAGAAACTGGACGCGATCATCGACATCAATCTGAACCTCGCAGCGGGCCTGAGAGGCCAGTAAACCTAATCCCACCGCCGTTCCCCGCCAGGGAGCTTTCCCGTTCCGGTTCGGCAATACCGGATCATGGGTTCTCTCTGGCCCCAAATCGACCTCCACCGCCAACTACACTATCTTTGAAAACCCGCTGTATTCATCCCGGGAGGTGTCCATGGCGTTGCCATTCATATCGACACCCTTGAATTTGAAGAGAATGTGGGAGAGGTCGATGGTGCCGTTCCCCGAGGAATTCTGAGTGATTGCAAAGGTGACCGTAGCCGTGGCCATATCGGGGCGGTAGGTCACACTGACCGGCATGGAGGCGATACTGACTTCCGTTGCCGGGATCTTGCCGCCCCAATTATAGAGCCCACCCGTCTTGAAGCTGCTCGAGCGGCTGATGCTCCAGTTGGCGGTGTTTTGAACGGAACTGGCATCCATCTCCTTGTCAAAAACGAAATTGACGGTGAAGTACTTCTGAGCAAGCGGCGTTGCCAGGGATGGATCGAGTGCGGAGACCGGGGTTCCCGGTTTCGAGGCAAGACTCACATTGGCCGAATAGGCCGCAATGATGCGTGGAGAAGTTTTTCCCAGGATTTTGGCCTGGAGTTCGGGCACCAGTTCCGAAGCATCTTCTTTGACGATGGCAAGCTCGGCCTCGGCCTTGCCGATCTCCTGCTGCTCGGCAAAGATCATCCCGCGCTCAAAGTGCACATAGGCGAAGTTCTTGTTGAGCTTAAGGGCGTGATCCAGGGGCTGCAGGGCGTCATCGTAGCGGCCGGCCATCCGGTAAGTCTGACCGAGTGCGTAATAGCCCGCCGAATCCTGGGGCGATAGCTGGATCACCTTCTTGAACTGGGTTTCAGCCTCACGGTATCGGCCCAGGGCCAGATATCCCTGACCCAGAGAATACACGTTATCAGTGGTAGTCGGGGATTTCCTCACCGCTGCTGAGTACTGCTCGAGCGCTTCAGCGTATCGGCCGTTGCTGAAATAGAGATTCCCCAGCTTCAAGTTCAGACTGTCATCGGTTGCGAAGACTTTGACAGCCTGCTTGTAAGTGGTGATGGCATCGGCGGTCTTGCCACTCTGGGCCTGGGCTGTGGCCATGTACTCAAATGCACTTCGAGCATTCTCCGAATAGGGCGACAGGGCGATGGCCCGACGGAACTCGCGAATGGCGGTGCCGTAATCCTTCGCCGTGTAGGCATCAATGCCCCGTCCCAGGGCACCCGCAGCCAGGCTCTCGTACTGCTCAAAACTTGGAGTAGTGGCTGAAAAAAGAGCATCTGCTATCACAGCTATATCAGTACTCATAACCAACAAACCTTTGCGGAATAGTCGTCAGTTCCACACCCAAAAACACCGCCGACCAGATTTTCTTACTGGCCAGAGCTTGCTGTCGTGGCCGAAAAAAATGTCTCCAGCAGTCCTTGTACCCATTGATATTGTCGGAAGAAAACGGGCTGAACTTGAGAGATTCTATGATGAAAATGCACTATTCTTCATCTCAAATTGTTTTCTCAACCATTTCTAACAAATCGATTGTTTCCTGATTACTCATCCTGTTTTCGATCGCCACCCTTAAAACCGAAATAGACTCGCGGTTCCTTTTATTAGTATGCAATTGCTTTGCTATCGTGTTTAAGCTCGGTGTGAGATTGAATCTCTTATTCGACAGCAATGTGAAGAGGTCCCGAACCTTTTCAACCTGTCCCTGGATGCCGAAGAACACGGCGAGCAGAAGAATTGCGGGGGGATAATCGGGCATTGTCATGAGCAGGCCGTGAAGTGCATTATAAGCTTTGTCAGGTGACCCGGCAATAATTTCGCAGATTGCATAAGTCTGAACCACTTCTTTAAGGTCTGGACTAAGCTCCACAGCTTTTCGAGATGCCGATAAAGCCTCCTCGTACCGGTCCAGCATAAGATATGACGAGGTAAGCAAGATATATACCTCTGTTTCAGGATTCATTCTTAGGGGGTGATTTAGTTTCAAGTATGCCTTTGTTTCCGGATTTACTTCGGCCAGTTCTAGTAGCTTCAAGAACAGCTCGATTGATTCTTCATATTTTCCGAGTGTTTGTGCTTGTCTTGCCAACTCATGAATATAGGTTGCGTTAGTCGGGTCATTTTCATATTTTATTTTTCCCAGTACATAGTAATCCTCGCCTTTTCTAAGGTCCCGTTCCCCTTCTAATTTTCCATAATGATGGACGACGATGTTGCATGGGTGTACAGGGATTTCTGCCTTTCTTAGTGAAGCTTCGAGTGTTTCATGCACCGGGTCAGAGAAAAAAGCCTCTTTGCTTCTGGTGAAAAGCCTGACCTTGGGGCTTGGAATCCATCCTCGTCCAGCCTCCTCAGGGTAATCCCCGTTGTTTGGTGTCCAGCCAACAGCGCTGACATTGTTAGTGTAGTTTCTTGTAAGAATGGAATAGGCCACGGGAGATACGGGCTTCTTGCCGGTCAATTCTCTCAGGGTCTTGAGGTCAAGGAGTGAGAGCACCTCGTCACCGTCCAAGATCAGAATCCAGTCGCCCTTGGCTTTGGAAAGTGAATGATTGCGGGCTTCAGAAAAATCACCTGTCCAAGGGAACTCAAAAACCTGCGCCCCAAAAACCTTTGCTATATCCATTGTCCTGTCTGTCGAACCGGTGTCCACCACAATCATTTCATCGACAACCGGCCGAACACTGCGGAGACATTTCGCAAGGTGTTCCTCTTCATTTTTGACAATCATCGAGAGGGAAAGGGTGGCTTTCTTGGAGCCTCTCTGGGCAAGAGTCCGGGGACCGATCTTCTCGCGCACCGACTGGGCCGCATCGAGGATACCGTCATCGACCCCGAATGTGACCATGGCATCTTCGATCTCCGTCATCGCCTCACTGAACTTACCCTGCTGGATCAGGGTATCTATATATAAGAAAACGATATTCCTGTTGTTTGGATGCAGTCCTTTCGCCTCCCGGAAGAGCAATTCGGCCTCATCGTGAGTGCCGGTGGACGATACGGCAGAGTAATAGAGCGTGCTGTGATCCGGAACCGTTGGTGCCAGCAGGAACCCTTTTGCCAGATATCCAAGGGCCTCGTCCACCTCCCCGGCGGCCCATTTCAAGACACCCAGGTTGCTGTAGGCTTCGCCATAGCCGGGGTCCGCCCTGAGCGCTCGCTTGAAGCAATCCTCCGCCGCCTCTTTCTTCCCATTCTTATAGGCTAGAACTCCTTTCAAGTTGATTGCCGGCGGATATCCCGGATCAAGCGACAACATCCTCTCCGCGTAGCTATCGGCTTCACTGTCCAACCCGAGTCCCTCTTTGCCGTATCCCGCGCACTCAAGACCCTTCAGTTCGTCTTTCGCTGATTCAGGCGTGGTCTCGACAACCTCAAAGGCTTCGGCAAATCTCTTTGATTCAATGAAAATATTGGCAAGCTCGTAGTATATTTCTTTTGCATCAGGTGATATCTTAATGCAATCGATAAGCGCTTCCACTGCCCTGTCTGTCAGTCCCTTATGGTAAAGATCGGTAGCCACCTCCGTGGCTCTCAGTACCGCTAATTTCTTCCCGAGGGGATTCTGAGTGCTGAGCACCCACTTATTTTCGAGGATCTTTCGGTTGCCGGACTTAATCGACCCATCATCCGGGTGATCGCCGATGCTGTTCCGATCTGCGAAAGGATGGACAAAAACATCGCCTGCGACATAATTCTTATACCCCTCCAATGCCGCCCTCAGACAAAAGTCTTCAGCTCCCAGATCTCCCGAGCCAAAGCCTTCGTCGAACAGCCCTATCTTCTCTGCCAAGGTGCGCTTGAACAAGATGAAAAAGCCCGCGATCGTTCTCTGCAATATACGGCGATGGCGATACCTTTCGCGAAACTCCCCAGCATATTTGTCAAGATAATCCACGGACCGGTACTCATCCGAGACCACCTTCTGCGGACCGGCGATGTGATTGGTCATGGGCCCCACGATACCGACGTCGGTACTGCGGTTGAGACATTCCAGCATCCCCGAAAGCCAGCCGGCCGAGACCACCACCGGGCTGTCTAGGATCAGAATATATTCTCCCCGGCACGCGATCATACCCTGATTGACAGCCTTGGCAAAACCAGGTTCTTCCTTGTTTTCAACCAGTCGCCAGTTGCTATTCTCCCTGACCCGGCGTTTCAGCCACTTGCTCGTCTCGCCTGTAGACCCATTATCCACAAATATGATTTCCTGTGGCTCAGGGGTGTGCTTGGAGATGCTTTTGAGGCATTTCTTCATTTGATCCAAACGGTTGTGAGGAAGAACGATGATGGATGTCAGATCTTGTTCTGCAGTCGCATGTTGGAATCGGGAAGACATAACTTCTTGATTCGAAGAAACCGACTCGGGCATATCCGTTGTTGATGGAACATATGATTTTGAAGGCGCACCAGATTTGTATTTGGAGAGAAACCTCGCGATCAGTGGTTCCAAGAAATCGACCATTCGGATCTTCTTGAACCGCTCGTAGTATTCTTCAGTGATTTGCTCAAGGTCAGGACGGTGTAGGGTTTCCAGGCAGAGATCTGCCCAGCGATCGGTTTCGGCCCATGGAAAGCAATGCTCATACATGGTTTGATCATGGCAGCTTTCGACGACGACCATCGATCGGTTGTTGAGCAAGTAGAGAATTCTGCTCCCGCCAAAATGATTCATGCCCGGCCCTTGATTCGGCGCCAGATTCACACGCGTTCGGGCAATCATATCGTTCCGGTACATGGCCGCATCGTCAAAGATGGTAACCACTTTGCCACCCCGAGCGATTAGCGCCTCAATAAGTCCTTTCCTGTGCGGTGTGATCGAGCCACAAAAGAGGAAATCAATATCCTTATTGGATTTGTGATGAACTTCCTCCATCAGGGGATGGTAGCCCATCTGAATGAGATCCGCCTCTACATTCAGTTTTTTTAATTCATCGACGTTTGTTGCAACACCTGTCCAAACGGCCTTGGCCTGCTGCATGAGAGGCAAATAAACATCCATAAAGGCCTTCTGAGTTCGCCAGTTGTTGATAGAGTCCCCGGTGATGATTTCCGATTGAAGCAGAATATAAGGACCTGCTGTTTTGATTTTTTCCACAATGGCCGGGTCTGTTAGGTTATGAGAACCCATAATGATATTAACCCGATCTGGAAGCAACCTGTTTCTTAAAATACAGCAATCATATCCTGCAGATTCTATTCCAAAACAAAGATACTTGCAGATATCGTAGAGGAAGTGAGAGTATTTGTTATCCGCGGGTTCTGTGACGCATATAGAGAATTTCATGGTCTTCCTCGACCCTTCTTTTTCGGAGGTATCATTAACGTATCCTTCTCAAGTATCCATCCGGCGCTGATGTGAGCAGAATTTTGGCTTCGATATCTTTATCAATAATAAAATGATTATTTGTTTTTAGAAACTCCCGGACAGCCGTCTTTGGGTTATTGCCAGGACCCCAGGGCCGGTCGACAATCATATGCGGTGGTAGATCTTCGATACCGGTGTCAAAGACAACACAATAACTTCCCCGCGATACCAGGGGAGCGTATAGTTGCATCTCCCGGAGAACATGATCGTGGGTGTGATTGGAATCCAGACAGACCATTACCGTAGCCTGGTCCGGAATAAGAGATTGAACCTCGTGAAACACTTCTGTCGAAATGCTGGAGCCCTCAAGCATGATGATTCGTTTATAAAGAAGGTGTTTCTCAATTTCAACACGATTGTGCGCACGGATATCGACATCGATGCCAATGACGGTTCCTTTGCCGGTCAATTCCAGCATGGATGCATAGAAGATCAGGGAGCCCCCATGGGCTATACCTGTTTCAATAATAACATCGGGTTGAATGGTCCAGATGATTTCCTGCATGGCTACCAAATCCTGGGGGATCTGAATAATTGGCCGTCCAAGCCAGGAGAAATTAGCGCTGTATCTAGCATAGGCTAATTCATTGATATAGGCGTTCGTCATTTCGATCAGTTTGGTGTCTCTTTTATAGGATTCTATTCTTTCATTGCGTTCCCGGTGATATTGTTCTATTGGATTTTCATGATCAATTTCGCCCATAGTTCTATCCTTCAACGTCATATCCGGATCTTCCCGATGTCATTTATGAATCTACAGTCATCCGCCGCCAGATCCCGCCAGAGTTTAAGATGATGATCCCCCGGGAAAAATAAGTGGTAATGACTAGCGGTTCCTCGCGTGCTCGCTCTCCAGAGTTGCGAAGACGCGTATAAACTTCTAATACCGTCCAGTGCTGCTTCCTGTTCCGGTTCGTTTTGCGCCCTAAAACTCTCTTCGAATGGCCCACCGTATTGCCCAAGAGCTTCGATGAAGACCTGTGCGGCTGACACGCCCTTTCCCTGATGTCTGCCCGACCATTGCCTTGGGGTTTTGGGAAAAAGCAACGCCTCATCAAAGACCTGTTCCCAGCGGTTAACCATCAGGTCCGTGGAATATCTCTCTTTGGCGGCCTTTCGGGCATTCTCCGCTAGCCGCCGGCGCAAATCGGGATGATGATAAAGTGTTTCCAGCGCCTCTGTGTATGCATTTTCGTCGGGGGCGACGATACCAGTCACACCATTTTCGACGATAAGGGATTCGGTCGGATTTCTCATAACCACGGGGGGGATGCCGGCCGCCATGCTCTCACCCAGGGATTGCTCGCAAGTGCCATAGTGATGCGGGGCAAGCGGATAGCCGAAAACATCAAATTCCGACAAGCAATCCCTGACATTGTCGACACATCCGGTAAAAACAAATCGCCCATCGATTCCACATTGCCTGGATTCTTCCCGTATTTGTTTTTCGCTGGGGCCGCCGCAGACTAGGAACCGCACATCCGGTATCTTCACGTTGCCGCTCATCCTTAGAAAATGAGGATGCAGTTTGCCGTAATCGACAGTACCAATGTAGCCGATGCTATACCCGAAATGTGATTTCGACCTTACGGATGCAGTGTGTTCGACGCCGCCGGTTGACCAGATCACGCGCAGTGCACTTTGACGATCTTCTGGAAGATTTCGCACCACGGGGGCATTCAGACTGAGAGGCGACGTAAAGACAAATAGATCCGGGTAATGGAGAGCCGGCCGGTTAAAAACATACGGTGCTGAAAAGCCTGAAACATGGCTCCAGAAAATGATGCGCGCGGGAGGCAGGGATTCTCTGACGAGAAGCGCATATAAAAGAGGGTGATTCCACCAGTGGATGAGCACAACATCCGCCCGAGAAACAGCCGCAAATAAACCGGGCAGGTTTTCCGACATTCTATCCGCGAGCACAAAACCGGTCGTCTTTGAAGCCTTATTTGCTTTCTCATTAGCATATTCGAGGCTTAAAACACGATGTTCGAAGCCGGAATCTCTTCTAACCTTCGCCAGATAATTCAAAAGAACGCTACCCACGCCGCCGCCTAAATGGGGAGTGATGTGCAGAATCGCTTTACGAGTATTTCTTTTTGGACTCATTGATCAATCCCACATGCGCTTTGCCGTAATATGACCGACAGCAAGGCGCAACATGCTAAGGCATTACCTTATGCCTTATGCTCCCTTAGATCCATGATGCTGCCTTTGAATCCCATCTCAATCGCGGATTTCTCTATGACATCCGTATGCGCGACGGCTGTGATCATTAAAACAGCATCGGAAGAGGCGTAAGGAAGAATATCTTCCGCTTTAGAGATTGTCTGTCCACGGACCGTGCATGATGCCTGCTTGAAGGGATTCGCATCAATTAACCCGGCAAGGTGACAGTCCTTCAATCCAACCGATTCGTAAACATAAAGAAATTCCCGGCCGATGCCCCAAGCATACACTGGCTGTCGGGAGTGAGCGAATGCTTCAATCTGCTTGCGTTTCAGGGACTGGCGGGCCTTTTCTTGTTTGACGTAGTTGTCGATCAATGGTTTGAGCTTGCCATTGTCAAAGCGAGTCGGGCGGTTTAGGGATGCCGATTTCGAACGGCGGAAAACCGCATAAATGTTGGGCATCAGCATTTCATCGGTCATGATGGCGTGAATGGTTTTGTGGTATTCCAGAAGCTCAAATCCCAATCGGTTTCCCAGGAACGCCAGGTGCGCAATGTCAAAATGCTGAATGTGCTCCCGTAAAAGCAGCCAGTAATAATCAAAGAAACAGTAATCGGCGTATCTGGCCGCATCAGGAACGCCTACGCAGAAGATGCCTCCTCTTTTCAATACGCGCCGGGCTTCCTGGAAAGCATTTTCCGGACGAAAAAGATGCTCCATCACCTGTTCCATGACAATGACATCAAAGGAATGATCGTCAAACGGCAGGGAATCGGCGTTGCCAATTTCTATCTGGTATCGTCCCTTGAGGCGCGCCTGATCCACGTAAGTCCGGGTCATGTCAACACCGGAAAGTCTAAGGAAACCTCTATCAGCGATATAGTCGAGAAACCCTCCCAGGGCGCAGCCGACATCCAGGATGCGCTGCTCAATGTTGATGTGGGGCGAAAGAGCATTATACAATTGATCGAATCGCTGGGTCGTCAGTGTTCCCGAGCTTCCAGGGCGGTCGCCTGTCCTATCCGTTACACCCAGATTGGCCGGTGCGTATTCATCGTTATAGTAACGGTCCAGCCCAGCAAGTTCCTCCGTTGTGAGTTCATTGAAAAAGTGTCCACAAGGGAGGCAATGCCTGATGCTGGCGACGGGATAAAGCGTTGACTTATCCAGATTACCGCAGTCAATACGTACGAGTGTTTCGCTGTCAGCCGATGAACAAACTGGACATAACTTTTGTGGCTGCTCTTTCATATTTGTTCACCTTGCTAGTATAGCGTCGTCCACCACTTTAGTATTGTATACGTTTTAATATATATAATTGATATCCATAATTATTATATATCACTATTCTAATTGCCTTTGTTCTGTTGTAGTAGCGCTATACTTATCTGTTGTCTTGATTCTTGATCAAGAACAACGGCAGTGCGGTTTTGGCAGTGCTGACATATAGGATAATCTTCAAGTCTTTCATTCAGATGGGCACATCTGATTTTCATGAGTTCTTTAGAATTATATATATCAATGAAATGTGACTTCATGAGATCGCCATATATGAGATTTCCTGTTATGTCTGAGCAACATACACTTACTAGTCCATTATGTCTGAAATATGAGAGATAAAAAGGTATTTCACATGCTGTATTTGATATTTTAGATCTATCGAAAACTTTGACTAGTGTTTGCGACTTTAAAGCGACATGTGTCGAAGACAGTGCTACCTCTTTAAACTGGGATAGAACAGCTTCAGCATCCGAGTCTTTGCATCCATAGGCGTTCTTTTTGATAATGCCTTTTTGAGAATCGAAAAACTTAATAAAAAGTTGAAAGCTTTTTAGTCTCTCTGCCATGTTAATGGCATTATTCACATGTGATAATACTTTTTCAATTTTGTCTTTACCTTTGACATCTTTGTATCGACGTCTGTCAACCATGTCGAGTGAGATATGGATCTCATCAACACCTGCGTCAATTAACTGTGAAAGCATAGTACGAGTCAGCCGAATGCCATTTGTAATAATCCTAATAACATCAGCAACATTTTTCTTGCGAGCATATGTGACCATACGAGACAGATCGTTATTTAGTAGTGGTTCTCCATTGCCATGGTATTGAAGGCATTTCAGATGCCATCCCATATTGCTGAACTGATCGATGATCCTACTATTGTGTAGCTGCAGGTCCATAATGCCCGCCTGTGATTTGAAGTCTGTCCTCTTTGAATGTGCATCACAAAATTTGCATTGAAGATTACAAATGCTTGCGGGCTCAATGACTACTGAGATGAGGGACCGTGACGAAAGTGACTTGATTATGTTATTTTTTCGGCAATCAATCTTGGAAACATCTTTTGCTTCTTGCATCGTTATCATTAGCTAACTCCTTTCTTACATCAGCATTATTATTCAAGCCAATCGGATTGTTAGTTGTTCAGGAGGGTTGGAATCCTTCCTTGTAATCACGGCCCTAACGCGTTTGTTTGCCCGCAATCAGCTTATGTTCCAGCATGTCGGCAAAAGCATCGATGTCGTCGGGCATGCAGTGGGTCAACTGACCGCACGCCCCGCAAACGGGATGCTCTTTTCGTTTCTTTTGCAGGTGCGCGATGCGGTGATCGAAAAGCCTCCGGCCGTTCCAGACGTCTTTGAAATGCTCCGTTTTGACGTCGCCGACAATCAGCTTCCGAGACCAGTCCAGAAAACACAGGCTGACTCTGCCGTCCGAATTGATGCTCAGAGAATAAAAAATATACGGACAGACCAGCACTTCGCGAATCTCCTGTCCATAAATGCCGACGGAGGGATTGGGCGTGGCGTCCTTCATTTCGAACGTCGGCCAGCAGGGCGCGATATGTTCGATGAAAACCCGGTCGGCAATATTTCCGAACAGATCAAAGAAGCGATCCTGATCTTCCTGCGTCAGATTGTCGCCCACAATTTTGACGCAAACCAGGCAGTTCTTCCGATGGCTGTAAAAATGGGCAATGTTTTCAACAAGCTTATCAAAATCGACCTTGCTGCCCGTAAACTGCCGGTAGACTTCGTCGGACAGGCCGTTTATGGAAATATGAAGGCGGTCGAGCCCTGAATCGATCAGCTCGAGATTCAACCGTGGATTGAGCAGGGATGCATTGGTGGTTGTATCGACCTGCAGGGCGCAGCCGCGCTCTTGGGCATAGCGCACCATGTCAGGAAATTTGGGATGTATGAGCGGCTCGCCGTCTTTATAGAGCCTCAGAACTTTGACTGGCTTTTCAAACGCGCACAGATCGTCAATGATCTTTTTGTAGAGTTCGAAATCCATCAGGCCGGGGCGGCGATTGACTTCTTTCAAAAGCGCACTGTCGCCGGTCGGACAAAACTTGCACCTGAAATTACAGAGGTCGGAGGGATCCAAGAAGATCAGAAAGGGCGTTTCAAGAGGAATAACCTCCTCGAGCTTGGTCCGGTTTACCAGTTCGATTCTCGGTTTTATTTCAGCTTTCATTTCCCGGCTGCCTCCAATCCAATGCCCGGATTGTATCCGCAAGCCCTTCGTCTAGGGTAAACGAAGTACGCCAGCCCAAACTCTTCAGCCGCTCGTTGCATCCACAGATGAATGGCGGATCACCCGGCCTGTCGGGTAGAGCCCCAAAGCGCAGTAAATCTGGGCGCTTAAGCAGACTGCCCAGAATCTCTAACACCCGCCGTACCGAAACCGGCACACCCGACGATATATTAAAAATGCCGCCTGCTTCAATTTCCGCAAGCAAGCATAAGGCTGAAGCAACATCCGTGACATGAATATAATCCCGGACCTGCTCACCAGTTGTGGCATCAAAAATTCGGCCGCGTGACAGGGCATCAATTGCTGACGGCACCAAACGTCTTGGATGGTCCTTTGGCCCGTAAGGATAGAATATCCTCCCCCAAACAAAAGAGAGTTTGGCTGAGCCGGCCAGTTGCGCGCCCAGAAGGCCGCAAGCGAGTTTTGCCGCCGCATAGAGACACGCCGGACGTGCGGGAGAGGCTTCGCGCAGGTAGCCGAAATCCGTATCGTATTCGAGGCAGGTTCCGGCACCGACAATCCTTTTACATCCTGCATCTCTAAGAGCCTCAAAGAGCGACAGGCTCGAAGTCAGCGCAGTGATGTTTTCGGATGAGTGCATGTAGTGGAGAGGTTCGACATACCAGGCCAAGTGGATGCATGCATCCGGCTTTAGAGCCAAGATGGCCCTGCGGACGCTACCGGCATCCTCTAGAGGAGCACGGATCAACTCAATGCGTTCTTTTAAATCAAGCAGGCGGGTCAGGGGATCGCCGGGCATGGCCACGATGGTCAGGCAATGATTTTTCTCCAGCAGGGTACGGGCAACATGGCTGCCGATGAAACCGGAGGCGCCGGTGAGCAAAACGTTCATGCTTTGCCCTCCCGGATTTGAATCTCCGGCAGAGCCGTCACGAATTTTCCTCCCCACTCAAACACGTAGGAATGCTGCTGGATGATTTCGTCGGCAATATTCCAGGGAAGCACAAGTACCATGTCCGGCCGAGTTTCCTGTAACGCAGACGGCGGCATGATTGGAATGCGGCTGCCGGGAAGATACTTGCCCTGCTTGGAGGAGGCCGCATCGCAAACAAAGGAAATCAAATCCGTTTTAATCCCCGCATAATTGAGGAGCGTATTGCCTTTGGCGGCCGCACCGTAGGCGGCAACCTTCTTTCCTTTGCGTTTCTGATCCAGGAGATAAAAAAGAAGCTGGTCCTTCTTCTTCGCGGCCCGTCGCTGAAATGCCTCATAGGTTGTCAGGCTTTGCAGACCCCGCCTTACCTCATCGGCCAGAACAACAGCAACATGGCTTCCCACGGAGCGTTCGTCGTCGATATGGCAGCCATAGACGCGCAGGCTGCCGCCGTGTGTCGCCAGTTCCTCCACATCAAAGATCCGCAGTCCGGCAGCGGCAAAGATGCGGTTGACCGTATAAAGCGAGAAATAGGAATAGTGCTCGTGATAGATCGTGTCAAACTGAGTGTATTCAATCAAACGCATGAGGTGTGGAAATTCAAGGGTAATGGTTCCACCCGGCTTGAGCGCCGCTCTCAGACCGGCGGTGAAGTCGTTAAGGTCCGGCACATGGGCATAGACATTATTGCCGATAATCAAGTCGGCCTGTTTGCCTTCCTGGCTGAGTTTTTTGGCAAGCGACGCGCCGAAAAACTCCCGGAGAACAGGAATGCCCATCTGTTCCGCCGCCTCCGCCGTGGCGGTTGCAGGCTCAATACCGAGGCAGAGGATGTTCCGAGCGACGAAATTTTTGAGAAGGTAACCGTCGTTGGAGGCAATCTCTACAATAAAGCTGTCTGAATTCAGTTGGAGGCGATCGCAAATCATGGTGCTGTAGCGGGCGGCATGATCGAGCCAGGTTGTAGATGTGGATGAAAAGTAAGCATAGTCATGACGGAAGAGTTCATCGGCTTGCGCATAGTCTTCCGTCTGCACCAGCCAGCAGCCATGGCAGACAAAAACGTTAAGCGGGAAATAAAGTTCCGGTTTGTGCAGGTCTTCCGGATAAAGATAGGCGTTGGAAGGCGGGGCTGTGCCCAAGTCAATGAATTGATGTATTAGTTGTTCACCACAGAAACGGCAATTCACGGTGCAATTCCCTTGAAGGAGTTATCCATAGGAGCATGGTTTTGATCACTGATGGAAATCACCGCCACAGGTAACGGCCATTTGATCCCCACGATTGGATCATCATATCTCACTCCTCTTGAGCATTCCGCACTGTAGCAGGCAGAGTGATGATAGCTCAGCTCAGTGTTATCAGAGAGGGTCTGGAAACCATGGCCAAACCGTTCTGGAATATAGAGCAGCTTGTGATTCTCCGCTGTCAATTCCACGGCAAACCACTTCATGAAGGTAGGCGATTCGGCACGCAGATCGATGATCACATCGTAAATCGCGCCGGCTGTGCAACGGACCAGTTTTACTTCCTCATGGGGGCTTGTCTGGTAATGCATCCCCCGTAGAGTCCCTTTCATTCTATTAAAGGAGATGTTGCATTGAACGAAATCAACATTCAAACCATGGTCCGCAAATTCATGCCGACAGAATGACCGCGCAAAAAATCCCCGTTCATCTGCAAGAAGCTCGGGGGTGATCAGGTAGGCCCCCTGGAGTGGCGTTTCTGTGAATTTCATGGTTCCACCCAGGCATATGGTTGCTTCCTTGCGTCATCGACATAGCAGTGGATGTCGTCCATGCTATTAACTGCACCGGATTCAAAGAAGGTCCGGTACCATTCTACAGTCTTTTCGAGGGCCGTCTTGCCATCCCATGCAGGTGACCACTTTAACAGGCTCCGTGCTTTGGAGCAGTCGAGCTGGAGCTTTCCAGCCTCGTGCGGCTGATCGGGTGACTCCCGGATTTCGAAATCAGTTTTCGGCCAGATCCTTTTCACCTGCTCTGCGATCTCCCCAACCGTCAGATGAAATGCATCAGCGGGGCCGAAATTCCATGCTTCGGCGAATTCCTTCCGGCCTTTCAGCAGCTTCCGGCCCAGCAGCAGATAACCGCTCAGGGGTTCCAGCACATGCTGCCAGGGTCTTGTTGCCTCGGGGTTTCGGATTTTGACCTTCGCATTGTTGCTGACAGCACGCATGATATCCGGGACCAGGCGGTCCGCGGCCCAATCACCGCCACCGATGACATTCCCGGCACGAGCGCTGGCCAAGAGCGTTTCATGGGTCCTGCCATAGTGAGCGGGATTGAAAAACGAGTCCCGCCAGCAGTTTGTGACCAGTTCGGCACAGCCTTTGGAGGCACTGTAGGGATCGTACCCCCCCAGGGGATCGTTTTCGCGGTAACCCCACTCCCATTCCCGATTGTCATAGCACTTGTCGCTCGTCACATTGACAATGGCCCTGACCGCCTGGCATTCCCTGGCCGCCTCCAAGACATTCACGGTTCCCATCACATTACTTGAAAAGGTCCCTGCCGGATCATCGTAAGAGCGCCTGACAATGGCCTGGGCGGCAAGATGAAAGACTATCTCCGGCTGCTGTTCCCTGAATACCTGTCTGAGGGTATCCCTGTCTCTGATATCACCGATGATGGATTCGACGTCGACATCGAGCAGCGAAAAATGGCTGGGTTGGGTCGGCGGCGGCAGGGCATAACCGGTGATCTCGGCGCCCAGCCGAGTAAGCCACAGCACCAGCCAGGAGCCTTTGAAGCCGGTGTGGCCCGTGATGAGCACTTTCCTGTTTCGATAAATGTCACCAAACATCGTCTATCTGTCTTCTATTCCCAAATCTTCCAGCCGGCCTGGCCGGATTTCCAGAGTTGTTCGAGCACTTCCTTGTCGCGCAGGGCATCCATACATTTCCAGAATCCGTAATGCTTGTAGGCAACCAACTGGTTATCTCTGGAAAGGGTTTCCAAGGGATAATCCTCCCACATCAGGCGGTCGGAATCATCGGGCAAATAGTTGAACACCTCCGGCTTCAACACGAAGAAGCCGCCGTTGATCCAGCCGCCATCGCCCAGCAGTTTTTCGCTGAAGCTCGACACTCGCCCATCATCCTCGATACCCAGGAGACCGAAGCGGCCGGCCGGCTGGACGGCGGTGACCGTGGCGATCTTTCCATGCTGGTGATGATAGTCGATCAATTCCCTGAGGTTGACATCGGCCAGGCCGTCCCCGTAGGTGAGCATGAAATCATCGTTCCCGATATAATGCTGCGCCCGTTTCAGGCGCCCGGCCGTCAGCGTGTTGAGCCCCGTATCCACGATGGTGACGCGGAATTTCTCCGTGTTGGACCGGTGGACCTCAAAGCTATTCGTCAGAAGATTGACGGTAACGTCGGAATTGTAGATATAATAGTTGAGAAAATATTCCTTGATCATGAAGCTTTTGTAGCCGACGCAAATGACAAAATCGCTGAAACCCTGGGCTTCGTAGATCTTCATGAGGTGCCACAGGATCGGCTTCTCACCGATTTCAATCATGGGCTTTGGCCTGAGATACGACTCTTCCGATATCCGCGTACCAATCCCCCCAGCGAATATGACTACTTTCATGGCAAGTAATTCCCCCGCTCCAAGGACCGAATCATCAACGCTGACTCCACCCTCTCGAATAGAAAACGGTCGCTCCCTGAACCGTCCCGGTATCTCAAAAGTTACGACGCCGCCATCCCTTGTCCGGTGGCTTCATCATGCTTCGCGAAGCCTGACCTCATTGGTGAACAAAGCAACAACTCATCGATAATGGCACCGAATGAGGATAACGGTTTCAGTATTTAGCAAATGTCATGCCTCTTGGAGGTGAGAGAACTGTTTCGCGGGGTCTCGTCCCGGAAAACAGCGTAAGAACACATTCAGAAAGGGGAAAATGGTGCAAAGGCGGGGATATCATGCCACTGTCGGGCCGGACTCTAGGTCAACCTCCTCCGAATCACTGTAGGTTTCAATGTTGAGCCGCCCAGCCAGTTTCTGCGCCTTCGGGTCAATCATGGGCGAAATTACAATCAGTCGGTCCGCTTTCCGCTGATGGCGGCTTTCATAGTACCGCGCCTTCCGCTCGAAGATGTGCATGCCAGCTTTGTCAATGGATGATTTCAGCTCGCAGATCAGCAGCAACCCATCGGTAATGATCACATCCAGTTCGATCTGGTCCGGGCGGCCGAATACCACCCCCTGCTCGTCGTATTCATTTACATGGAGCACCTCGATCCCGAAATTCTTCTCCAAAATACCCGCCAGGGCATTGCGAAAGGATCGCTCGGACTGCATCCCCCACCGCGCTCCCAGCGCCCCGATGGCTCGGTCGTGCCGTTTGGCCATTGCCATAATCGCTTCATGTACCCGCTTGAATTCCTCGTCGTTCTGGCGGTGATGCGCATTCCATTGTCGAGTCTGCTCATCCTGGTATCGCCGTTCTTGATCAAGATGTTCGTCCCACTTCCGCGCCTGCTCCTCCTGGTATCGCCGTTCTTGATCAAGATGTTCGTCCCACTTCCGCGCCTGCTCCTCCCGGTATCGCCGTTCTTGATCAAGATGCTCCTCCCACTTCCGCGCCTGCTCCTCCCGGTATCGCCGTTCTTGATCAAGATGCTCCTCCCACTTCCGCGCCTGCTCTTCCCGGTCCCGCCGCATCTCATCGAACGTTTCACGAAACCAGTCCTCGGTATCTTTTCGGCCGGCATATTCGTTGCGTGTTATTTCCATAATAGCGGACCGAAAATCCGGATCGAGGCGGAGGATTTCAGGCAGTTCCCGGCGTATGGCCTCCTTAAGTGCTTCCAGATTCATCTCATTGCCTCTCCAATAAGCAACGCGTTGCGCCTTCTTGAGCCGCTTTGCCAACCGCCGCTGGCTGCAGCCATTGGCAACCGCACGAGTAAGGTGGCATCGACTCCGGACATAATGCTTGGGCAATTCGTCGGACAAGCTGAGCATCGTCAGGGACCCCTGGAATCGATCAAATCGCCCCATGTGAGGTCACCTCGATATTGTACCAGCCCGTAGTTCATTTGGGCAACAGGCAGATCGGAGTGGTCGCCCCAGGATGGGTCACAGCGTCAGAATGCTGTCACTTCCAGCGAAGCTGTCAAAAAGGTGCTTGTCTATCTCGATAATCCGCGCCGCTATTTCGCCGACAGCAGCCTCCGCCGCAAAAGGGTTAGCATGTCTCGTCGCCCGTCGGCGATCAGCATAACGTGAACCGCGTTGCCGGTGATCCGATAAATGACACGGTAGGGCTTGAAAAAGACCTCCCGGTAATCACGGATCCCGAGGGCCAATAATTCTTTCGGAGAGGTTCCGCGTTGTGGAGATCCGTACAGGCTGTCAAACACCTCTTCGATCCTGGCCAACATAAGGTCCGCTTTTCCGGGCGTGTCATGCAAGGCAAGGTATTGATAGAGGTCTTCAAGGTCGCATGCTGCATCACCTGTCAAAGATACCTCAAACGCCATCAGTCATCGCTCCGGCGTTTCCGCAGACGATTGATCACATTGTTCGCCGGCTCTATTTCGCCCGCCTCGATTTGACGGTTGCCGAGAGCCAGGATCTTCAGAAGGGCCATGGTTTCCTGGGTCTGCTCATAGCTGGCGATGTCCTGCAGGACTACCTTGGCCTCGCCATTCTGCGTGATGATAAGCGGCTCCCGCTGCTGGGCTATGTTGCGTATGACTTCAGCAGCATGGGACTTCAGGTAACTGATCGGCTTGATCTGAGTGGACAGTTTCATGGTTCTCTTCACCCCCTTTCGATAAGATCTTTTTTAGTCCAAAAACGGGTCGACTGTCAAGAGACACAAGGCAGCGCTCCCACCGCGTTTTCTCGCTAACCATCTATAAGTCACTGTCCAGCACCTCACGTGGGCACAGCCCATCCTACGCTCCTGCCAATCGTGATATTGGTTTTCGGGCAGTTCCTGAGCTCTACCATGCCCGGCAGTGAAGCTTCCCCCCCAGGCCTGATGAAGAGCTGTGTGATCGGCAGAAACTGACCCCAGCCCAGAAAAACTTTCCCTGTCGAAAGCATCTTCTCAAGAATCCAAAAAACGAGTGAGCATCATAAGTCTTTGTATTTGCACATGTTATAGCTATCGCTCAATTTGGCATCCGGTTTGCTGTAGCAGTGGGTGACAGGTTCTCAGGAGGTAGTCAACAGTTTGACAGCACCCATGGCAAGTAATGGTTGAGATCTTGGGTGCCTGGTGTTCCAGGTCACCAAAGTGCGGTCTCGGCAAAAGAGCTTAAAGCAATCTCTCACCGATGCCGATAAGAGTATAGCGATCTTTGTTGAAGAACGAGATTAAAGGAACAGGCCCCTATGAAATATAGAGAAAGAGAAACCGGCAAACGACATTCCGACCACAGCAGGGGCCGCGAGGCTGCCGCCACGCCTCAACGGGAGCTCCTGGAAGCCCATGAGTTGGCCGGGGAGCTCGAGCGGCTTCTCGGACAGGAAGCGACAACCCTGCGACAATTTGACAATAGGAAGCTGCTGACGATCCTGCATCGCAAGGAATCGCTGGTTCGCGAGCTAGCCGACAAGGTGAGCGTTGTTCACATGGCGAGGAAGCGACACCCGGAAGTGAGCCACGCTCCTCAATATCGGTCCCTCAAGGCCTGTTTGGGAGAGATCGAGCGGCTGAATCGTTCGAACCAGGCGTTTATCGAAGGGACCCTGTCCCATTATCGGCACTTCATCGATTGCCTGTGTCCTTCCAGCTACCATCCCCGCTATGGAAACGAGCGGCAGAAGTCGGCAGCCTTCAAGGGCCTCACCTTCAGGAAGGAAATCTAACATGTCAAGCCTGACCATTTCCCTGGAAGTCGCCAGGAGCACCCTGCTCAACACCCAGGTCCAGATGGGAACGGTATCTCAGAATATTGCCAATGCCGACAACCCCGCCTACGCCCGGCAAAAGGCACTCGTGGCGACCAACCCGGCCCTCAAAACAGCAGCGGGTTACCTGGGCACGGGAGCACGGGTGGACCAGATCATCCAACAAAGAGATCAATACGTTGAGCGGTCGCTCATGAGGAGCATTGCCAGTCAGTCCGACTATGAGGCCCGCGCCACAGCTCTGGCCACGGTTGGAGCGCAGCTGCTGGACGATGGCGACGAGGGAATCTCCAGCGCCCTTGGCACCTTCTGGGACGCCTGGGAAGCGCTCTCCCAGAACCCCTCGGGGCTTTCGGAACGTACCGCCGTCACTCAAGCCACCACCAACCTGGCCTCGGTTATTCGCGATGCGAGCAGCAGACTGGCCGATACCGCCGCCGATCTGGAACTGGAAGTCCTGAGTGAAGTCGGCACGGTGAACGACCTGCTGGAAAGGATCGCCTCCCTCAACGAGGCAATCCGCCTCAGTGAAGGTGGCGGTCAGTCGGCCAACGACCTCCGGGACCTGCGCTACCAAGCCCTGACCAACCTGGCCGAATCGCTTCCCATAAGCTATCAGGAAGAAACCAACGACACCCCCCTCACGATCACCATCGAGGATGCCTCCACGCAAATAACGCTCGTTTCCGGTCATGAGTACGGCGAACTGGGCTACGACACGACGGAGCATCAGCTGAACTACACCGACTATCAGGTCTCAACCTATGGTGATTTCGAGCTTTCCGCAGGGCGGCTGAACGGCCTCATGACCGAGTACCGGGCCACCGGCACGGCGAACGACCTCGCTTATGTTCTTGCCAACCCGGACGCCCCCGACCTCACCTATGCCGATCGCCTGAATGCCTTCGCCTCAATGCTCATCACCGAGGTCAACGATGCCTTCGGCGCCGATGTTTTCATCGGCACCGATGCGACCGATATCGAGCTTAATTCCGGTTTTGCTCTCGACCCCGACCTTGACGCCGATCTGGCATTGAGTGTTGCGGCGCTTCAAGAGAACAAGTTTGACGAACTGGGCAGTTCAACCTTCAGCGGATACCTGAGCAGCATTCAGCAGCAACTCGGATTGGATGAACAGAACGCTGCCGCCCAGGGTTCCTTTTATGAAAGCCTCCGCCTGCAGCTCGAAAACCAACAGCAATCGGTATCGGGAGTTTCTCTCGATGAAGAACTGATTGATCTTCTCAGACTGCAGCAGGTCTATCAGGCGGCAGCCAAAATCGTGCAGTACACGTCCTCCATGATGGAAACCATCATGGAGATGGTATAACCAGAGGGAGCCTGCCATGCGTGTCACCACTGCCATGACCTATCAGAGGATGATCCTGAACCTGAATACCAAGACCGAAGATGCCGGTCGCCTGGCGAACATGATCGCCACCGGCAAACGGCTTGGCAAACCCCAGGAAGATCCCCGCGCCTGGTCGCAGGCCATGGACCTGAGACAGGGTCTCAGAGAGATCGAGACTTTTCAAGAAAATCTGGACTTTGCCATCACCTGGAACCAAACCACCGTCAATACTCTGAACAGCTTTGCCGGTTTCCTGGACCAGGCAATGCAGATCGGAAATGCCGCGCTCACCAATACCGAGGACCGCGCCCAGCAGATCCAGAGTGTGGACTTGATCTGCCAACAGGCCCTCGATCTGGCCAACACCCGGTATGCAGGCCGCTACCTCTTCAGCGGCCGCAGTCTTTCCACTCCTCCGTTCGATGAGAACCTTGACTATCAGGGGGGGACGGGCGACGAAGCGGATTTCGAAATTCGGACCGGCCCGGACAATCGCCAGGTGATCAATATCACCGGCGAAGCCGCTTTCATTGTGGACAGTTCCGATCCCGACGAGTCGAACGTTCTCAAAATGCTTCAAGCGCTCAAGACAGCCCTCGAAGACGAGGACATGACCGAAGTCCAGAATCAGATCACGGCCCTGGAAGGGGCTCGAGATCACATCACGGGCCAAAACACCCTGGCCGGCTTGCGCATGTCCTATTTCGACGGCCAGAAGTCGGCCCTGGAAGCCCTGAAAACTAACAGCAAAGACCGGCTCGCCGAACTCGAGGACGCCGATACGGCCGAGGCCATCATCCTGATGCAGCAGAACCAGACTGCTCTCCAGGCCGCTTTGCAGGCCACTGCCATGCTCGACGATCTGAATCTAGCCAAGTTCCTGTGATAGCTTTGACCGTGTTCCCTGCAGCAATTGAGAGAAGCCTCCCATGCCGCCACAAAACATCCCGGTAGATTCTCTGTGCATCGGCCTGTTCATTCAACTCAACCTGAAATGGATGGCCCATCCCTTCATCTTCAACAGCTTCAAGATCAAGAGTGACGACCAGATCCAGACTCTCAAGGAACTGGGAGTCAAGCAGGTCCTCTACATCCCCGAAAAGAGCGACTGCCGCCCCGCCGTTTCCAAGGGCCCGGTAGCCCAGGATAAGGCACCGCCCGGCGCCGCCCCGGCGCCGGTTCGCGATGCGCTGTGGGAACTCAAGAAACAGCAGATTGAAAAGCTCGAGAAGCGCCGGCAGCAACTGCAGCAGTGCGAAAAGGAATACCAGCGCACCATCAAACAGGTCTCGGTCGTCATGCAAAAGCTGCTCACGGGCTCCGAGGAGTCTGCGGCTGAAGCTGATCGGCTGATTCAAGACATTGTGGACTCCCTGCTCCTGGACCAGGAAGCCGTCGTGCACCTGGTCAACGTCAAGAGCAAGGATGACACCGCCTTCTACCATACCCTGAATGTTTCAATTCTAGCGCTGGTCCTGGGACGGGAATACGGCATCAGCGCGGAGGAGGCGAAACTCCTGGGCATGGGAGCACTTTTCCATGATATCGGGAAGAGTAAGATTCCCAAGAAACTGCTCTACAAGCGAGGTTCCTTGACCCCGGCTGAAGCCAAGTTGCTCCAGATGCATCCCCAATATGGTCACCAGATGATGTCGGAGATCGAGGCCTTTCCGAAAGCCGCCCTCCCCATCATCCTGACCCATCACGAGGCCATTGACGGAAGCGGATATCCCAAGGGTTTGCGCGACGCCGATATTTCCATTTTGAGCAAGATCACCGCCATTGCCAACAGCTATGACAATCTCTGCAACAAGCTCGATCCCACCGAATCCATGACGCCCTACGAATCCCTCTGTCATCTCTTCTGCCGCCAGAAGCAGCAACTGGATGGGCACCTGATGCAGCGCTTCATCAGCTGCATGGGGGTGTATCCACCGGGGACCATCGTAAAGCTGAAAAACGAAATGATCGGCATGGTGGTCTCGATCAATCCCAATAAACCGCTCCGCCCCAGTTTGCTGCTCTATGATCCCAACGTCCCCAAGAACGAAGCCCTGATCGTCGATCTTGATGAGTTTCCCGCTCTGGAGATCGACCGGAGCCTCCGCCCCGCCGACTTGAAGCCGGAAGTATTTGCGTATCTTGATCCGCGAACGCGAGTAAACTATTACTTCGAGAGTTCGACCGACAAGGCGCAGCCGCCACCAGCCCGTTAGCAGGGGGCCGAAGGGCTCCTCCAACCGTCATCCCCCATGCTTCGAGCTTTTTCACTAGGGTGCCGGGGACAGGTTCCTCTCCAAAGGGCTTAACGATTTTTTTCAAATCTGTTATCCATATCCGAAGTGGGCGGGGACGATTCAGTTATACTGAGCACGAGTATGATCTGGTTTATTGTCAGCTCGAACGAAGGTGAGAGATCATAAGATTTCTCCCCACGGTCGAAATGACATGAATCCCGGATTCCAGCCGTTCGTCTTATAATTGATTGATTCAATAATCAGATCGTCAGCCATAGGTTGAAGCAGGTTATGCCAGGCAACGCAGAACAAGTATCCCCGGGGGACTACCAACTTCTCGGGCTGCCGTATGGAGCCCCTCCGGAGGCGGTGAAAAAAGCCTACAAAACCTTTGTCAAGACCTGGCATCCGGACCGCTTCCCGCAGGGTTCGACCCGGCAGCGGCAGGCCGAAGACCGGCTGAAGGCAGTCACCGCCGCCTATCGGCGAATTCGCAGCCAGTGGGGGGCTGAGCCGGTCGAGAGTCAGCCGGAACCCGCTCCTCCGGAAGGAAACCGCCGTCGGCCGGTCTCCACCCGGCCCGGTGCCTCCGACTCGTTCTTATCTTTCCCCTGGCAGCGACTCGGAGATCAGATCCGCAGCCTGCGGCTCCCTTTCAGCCTCGCCCGGGCCTGGCCGGGGCTTCTGCTGTTGCTGCTGACACTCCTCGCCTTTCTGATCGAGCTCGATCCATCGTCACCGCCTAAGCCGCCTCCCGGACCCGCTTCCAGCCAAAATCCGCTCCCGCCCTCCGCTGTCGCTCCAATCCCTTCACCATCACCGGTACCGGTGGCGGCTCCCTCTTCGGACTCACCCGCGCCATCTTCGTTAACTCCTGCCAAGCATCCGGACCCCCGGCCACCCGTTCCCGCTTCGGCACCTGACAGCCCGGCGAGAACCTTCTTCACCCTCGGCTCCACCAAGGCCGAGGTACTGCGAGTCCAGGGCCGACCGGGCAAAGTCCATGGCCAGAAGTGGGTCTACGGCTTGTCGGAGGTCACCTTCAAGGACGGCCGGGTGTGGCGCTACAACAACTTCGACGGTGGTCTGAAGGTCAAGATCCTGCCCGCTGAACCCCTCACGGACGGTCAGGCCGCCAGCTCCTTCGGCCTCGGCGCCACCAAGGATGAAGTCCTGCGGGTTCAGGGAACCCCCACCCATGTGAATGGCAACAAATGGTCCTACGGGTTCAGCGAGGTCCATTTCAAGGACGGCGTGGTCATCGGGTACAACAATTTCTTCAAGAAGCTGCGAGTCGCCATGCAGCCCTCCCAGGGGCTCGAGACGGCCGTGCGGAAAGGCTATTTCACCATCGGCTCCAGCCGGGACGAAGTAATCGCCCTCCAGGGAACTCCGACCATGGTGCAGGGCAATCTCTGGTCTTACGAACTCTCGGACATCCTCTTCGTCGATGACAAGGTCCGCAGCGTGACGGACTCTTCCGGCCACCTCAAATACGTCCCGCCTGATTCTCTCGCTGAGCAATAGGTCGCCGTCATTTCCCGGTAATTCCGCCGGAAAGTCGATTTTGCCCTTGTGGTCTATTACTTGGGGTGGCATATATGGTTCACGGAGGGTTAAGAAGTTGACACGCACCAACCCGTCAACTGGAAGGGATTGTCTCGTTCCGTCGTCTCAGTTGGTTGTTTGAGGTCTGACCAGACCGACCGGGTTGAAGGAACCCGCTAATAAACTCAATTAAGGACCCATGTCAGCGTCACTGCCTTCCCGAATACTGTTGGTGGACGATTCCAGGGCAACCCTGGAGCTCATCAGTGAGCGACTCGATCAGGAGGGGTATGGGGTACACTGCGCCTCGAGCGCAGCCGAAGCCTTCACCAGGGCCTCTCAAACCAGCTACGATATCGTCATCACCGACCTGGTGATGCCCCAGGCGGGTGGCATGGAAGTGCTGGCCCATTTCGCCGAGCACTATCCCGAAACGATAGTCATTCTTCTGACGGGGTATGCCACCATTGAAACGGCAGTCGAAGCCATGAAGCGGGGGGCCTTCGATTATCTCACCAAACCGGCAAAGCTGGACGAAATCGTCCTGGTGCTGAAAAGAGCCCAGGAGCTGACTGCCCTCAGGGCAGAAAATGTGCTTTTACGCTCTCAACTCCGGGAACTCTGCCGATTTGACCGGATCATCGGCAAGAGTCATCCGATGCAAGCCCTCTACAAGATGATCGAGCGGGTGGCCAAGACCGATTCGACCGTCCTGATCCTGGGTGAAAGCGGCACCGGTAAGGAACTCATCGCCAACGCCATCCATCTCAGCAGTCCCCGTCGGGACAAGCCGTTCGTGCCCATCAACTGCGGCGCCATTCCTGAGGAGCTGATGGAAAGCGAGCTGTTCGGTCACGAGCGGGGGGCGTTTACCGGCGCCCTCAAGGAGCGCAAGGGGCGCTTTGAACTGGCCAACTGGGGCACCGTGTTCCTGGATGAAATCGGTGAAATGAGTCAGAAGCTTCAGGTCAAGCTGCTCCGCTTTCTCCAGGAACGGACATTCGAGCGGGTAGGCAGTTCTCGGACGATCGAGGTCGATGTGCGGGTGATTGCCGCAACCAACAAGGATCTCGAACACGAAGTTGCCGAAGCCAGGTTTCGCGAGGACCTGTTCTACCGGTTGAACGTGATTCCGATGCTCGTTCCCCCGCTGCGCGAACGCAGTGGCGACATTCCCCTGCTGGTTCATCACTTTCTCCAGCAACACTGTCAGAAGAAGGAAATCCCTCTAAAGACGATGGCGCGCAACGCCATCGAGATCCTCCTCCACTATGAGTGGCCCGGTAATGTCCGGGAACTGGAAAATGTCATCGAACGTCTGGTGATTCTGGTCGAAACCGATGAGATCCAAGTGGAGGATCTGCCCCAGCGCATGCGGCGGCAGGAAGTCGCCAGCGCTCACCCCCTGATGGAGATAGGGGAGGAGGGTATCGATCTCAAGAAGATCCTGGACGATCTCGAGAACCACCTGATCCTCGAAGCCCTCAGAAAATCAGGAGGAGTCAAGAACAAGGCTGCCGGTCTGCTCGGTCTCAATCGCACAACCCTCATCGAAAAGCTGAAGAAAAAGCGAATCCATTATCCCACCCTGGACGGCTGAGTCTCTCTGCCGCTCTTCCCCTCCACCCTGCCACCTCCTCACCCCAGGCCTGGCATGTTCTTTGCCTTCATACCCGCTCGTGGGCTTCTCCCGTTTCCGGTTGCGCGGCAGGAGAAGCGAAGATGGCTCCAGGCCTCGCTCATCAGCCTGGCATAGACACCCAACGATTTCACTCGGCGGTCGCCACAGGATGAACACCCGTCACAAGCTGGCCTCGCTCTGCCTGGTCTTGTACCTGGGCAGCGTCGGTATTTTGACACTCCCCACGACTGCTGCCGGTACCGGTTTTTCCGAATTGCGTCGGTTGCGGCGAGGCGTGCAGAAGAGCTCTGTCGTGACCTTCACCCGCCTGGTTCTGGAAGTCAAAGGCGAACGTCCCACCAGCATTGAAGCGACTTCTTCCGAGCAGCTGGTCATCTCCTTCAAGGAGCTGCGTACCGGGCTCGAACCGCAAATCCAGATGTCCGACCCGACATCAACCGTGACGACCATCAAGGTACTCGATTCATCGAACGGCTCCCAGGTTCAGGTGCACTTCCGGACCCCGGACTGTGTGGTGAGCCATAGCTTCCTGCCGCCAGAAAAGCCGGCTCCGGGCGTCTATCGGTTGATGCTTGACATCCTCCCACCGGCACCAGGGAAGACGGCCGAGGGTGGAGGCAAAGACCCGAAAGCCCCGAAGGCCGGCGCCGGTCCATCGGGAAAAAGCGCCGCTACTCCCACCAGGGAGGTTGCCCCCCATCCGTCCAAAGCCCCTGTAGAGCCCGCCAACGGCTCCAGCGCCGCTGCCAATAACGGGGTCAAACCCGTTCAAGCACCCAGGGCCGATCCTTCCCCCACGCCCACGGCGCCCGCCGCGCCAAGATACCGGGAGATCGCCGAAGGCAGCCTCTCGGAACCACTCCGGCAAGCCAACCGGTTGCTGGCGGAGCAGCAGTATGAGCAGGCCCATGCGGAATACGCCCGTCTCCTCAAGGAGCCCGGGTTGTCACGGGATGAATCCGCGGTGGCAGCCTACGGTCTGGCCGACAGCGCTTTTTTCTTGAATCAGCAGGAATTGGATTTGACCTACAAGGAGGTCAGCACCAAATACCTGGCGGCTATCAAGGCGGACCCTACTCTGATCCAGGCAGGGTGGGCCTATTATCGGCTGGGCCTGACCCATGCCGCCGCAGGGGAACCTGAAGAGGCGCTCAAGGCATTCCAGGCAGCCGTTCAAGACTATCCTGGCCACCCGGTTGCCTTGCTCTGCTGGCTGGAACTGGGCGCCATCCACCAGAAGACCGGCTCGTTACCGCAAGTCGTTAACGCCTTCCGAGCAGCCCTGGGATTGCCCCTGGAACCAGCCCAGAGACTCAACCTCCTCTGGCTGCTGGGAACTGCCCAGCACGGTATGGGCGAATACGATGCCGCCGTGGAAACGTTCGAACAATGCCTGACGGAAGACCCGAAGTTTTATCTCGCTCAACCGCTTGTTCTGAAGTATCTCGGGGATTGCCATTTCTTCCGGAAACAATATGACAGGAGCCGCGACCTGCTGCTCTGGTACCTGAATCTGCAGCCCGAAGCTCCTCATCGAGCGCTGGTGCTCGCCAAGATCGCCGAAATCTTTTCAGCCCAGGATGAACCGGAATTCGCCGGCAAGCTTTTCGATCATATTCAAAGCGACCATCCCAACTCCGACGGTGACATCATTGCCCAGATCCGAAGAGCGGAACTGCTGAAAAGCAAAGGGAAGCTCGCCCCCGAAGAGGACCTTGGCTTCTTTCGGGAACTTGCCCGGAAATCCTTTTCACCCCAGCTCACCAAGCTGATCCATTTGAAGCTTGCCCTGCGCGAACATGAATACGGCAACTTTGACGCCAGTCTTGGTGTCATCGACGGACATCTTCAGGAAAGCCTGCCGCCAGCCTCCAACGAGGACTTCCTGGCCCTGCGGCGGCAAGTGATCAGCGATTGGCTGCATTCCGCCTATCAGAACCGGGACTACGGCACCGTGATCGTCCTCTACGAACCCCACCAGGATGCTTTTCCCAATGCCCATACGGTGGAATTTCAGCGCATGATTGCGGACAGCTATTCCGGGATCCAACAGTACCGGAAGGCTATCTCCCTTTATGAAGTGATCATGGCAAAGCAGGGAGCCGAGGCGGGGGCGGAACTTATCCTCAAGACGGCCGAAACAGCGTTGCTGGCCAAAGACTTCGAGCGGGCGCTGAATCTCTGCAACCAAGTTCAGGGAGCCGACCACGAGGCCGGGAAGAAACGGCTTCTGGCCCGCATGGCCTTCGCTCAACAGCAGTACGCCAGGGCGGTCGAATACCTCGGCAGCCTGCCCGAGACTGAACTCACGGCGGTCGGCAATCCAAGTCTCTCCGCCATCCTGGCTGAAAGCCTGGCACACCTGGGGGAATGCGACAAGGCGGCCCACTGGCTTCAGAAAACCTCGGAACAAATGGAACAGACAGACACCCACTCGGACGACCTCGTCCAATGCTATCTGATTCAGGCTGGCTGTTACCGAAAGTCAGGGGCACATGACAAGGCCATCGCCGTGCTCGAAGAAGCTGCCACCATTGCCGGCACAGCACACCAGAGGGACCAGCTGCATTATGACATCTCTAAACACTACCTGGAGCTGGGACAGACCGAAAGAGCCATCGAGAAGCTAACCAGCCTGATGGGTTCCAACCAGACCTTCTGGCAGACGGCTGCCAAACAGCAGCTCGAATATATCCAGCTCGAGCACCAGTGAAAGCCAACCCGAGCGGACACAGGAATGACCATGGCCATTTTGATCATTGAACCCAATCCCAGGCACGCTCAGAACCTGGCAGAGGCCGTGAGAACCCAGGGGCGGATCCCGCTCACCACGGACTCCGTCAAATCGGCTTTGAATATCCTGCGCAAAGAACAACCGGAACTCGTCCTGGTGAGTCTCAACGGCAACCGGAGTCAAGTGGTGGGGCTGCTGCAAATGCAGCAAGCGTCGGCTTCCGCCCTACCCGTAATCATCATGAGCGAACGAGCGTCCCTCGGCGATGCCACGGAGATGATGGAGCTGGGCGCTCATGATTTTTGGATCAAACCGGTTCAGCCTGAGCGCCTGGCACTATCGATCGGACTCCTCGAGTCGAAGACGAGAGCCCGGGAGAGTGCTGCTCCCAGGGGCCAAAGGACCATCATTGGCCAGAATCCGCAAGTACTTCGGCTCAAAGAGATGGTCAAAAAGGTTGCCGCCACGAGCGCCGCTATCTTCATTCAGGGTGAAAGCGGTACCGGCAAGGAAATGTTTGCTCGCTACATCCACCAGCACAGCGGCCGGCGAGACCGGCCTTTCATCGCCCTCAACTGCGCCGCCCTGCCGGAGGGGCTGCTCGAAAGTGAACTGTTCGGCCATGAAAAGGGTGCTTTCACCGGGGCCATCAAATGCAAGGAAGGAAAGTTTGAACTCGCCAACGGCGGCACCCTGCTGCTCGATGAGGTCACCGAGATCCCCATCCACCTGCAGGCGAAGCTGCTGCGGGTCTTGCAGGAAGGGGAGATCGACCGGGTCGGGGGGCGTTATCCCATTGCGGTTGACGTGAGGGTCATTGCCACCACCAATGTGGAAGCGGAGAAGGCCATTGCTGAAGGCCGCTTTCGCAAAGACCTCTACTACCGGTTGAACGTTATTCCACTCAAAATTCCCGCCCTGCGGGAACGGCCCGACGACCTGGCCCCCTTGGTCCACCACTTTCTGGAAAAATACAACCGCCTCTACCAGCGCAGCCTTACCGCGATCACGCCGGCTGCCATCGAGCTTCTGCAGCGATACCGCTGGCCCGGGAATGTGCGGGAGCTGGAAAACGTCATCCAGCGGGCCGTCCTGTTGACCACCGACTGTGAATTGACACCTGCCTGCCTGCTCTTTGACAGCCAGCCTGAAGCGCGTGACGAACCGCGTGACTTCGATCTCATGTCGATCAGCCAGATGGAAAAGCTCCTCATCGGCAAGGCCCTGGAAACCGTCGCCGGCAATCGCAGCAAAGCAGCGGAGATCCTGGGAATCAGCGTTCGGACGCTCCGCAACAAGCTCAACGAATACCGACAGGGACAGGCCGAATCTGACGACTAGCAGGCCTGACTCACTCTTTCGCCAGTATGACGAAAGGAGGGCGGACAGCTATTTGGGCGGAGCCGTACTGAGAGCTGACACCCACCAGCTGACTCACCATGGTACAAGATTTGCTTCGCAGTAGCTGCGAATTGACAAGAATGGAGGTTCTCTCATGGCGAATGCCGCAGTATTCGATCGAACCATCAGCCAGATTCAAGACCGGTTGAGTCTCATTTCTCATCGCCACAAGCTTTCGTCCCACAATCTGGCCAACGTGAGCACTCCTGGTTATCGGGCAAAAGACATCTCCTTTGAAAGCCATCTTCAGCGATCCATCCAGGAAGAACAGGAGCGGCCGACTCAGACCCACGCCCGCCATCTGGCTCCCGAGGCGCTCCCGATGGCTGCGGAGGTCGAGGAAAAGGGCCCGGTAAGTCTTGAGGACGAGATGATGAAACTGGCGAAAAACAGTGTTGAATATCAATACATGGTGACGATCCTCAACCGCAAGTTTGCCAGCCTCAAACTTGCCATTGCGGAAGGAGCGAGCTGATCATGGATTTTGAAACCTCGATGAAAATCAGTGCGTCGGGACTCAGTGCCCAACGCACCTGGATGAATGTGATCTCCGCCAACCTGGCCAACGTCAACACCACCCGAACCGAATCGGGCAAACCTTACGAACGGCAGACAACCATTGTCGAAGCGGTTGATGCCGACAACCATTTTGACCGGGTCCTAGACGGCGTCGTGCAGGAGGAACTGCAGGCGGTTCGGGTGGCAGGGGTTGTTCCTGACGGCCGTGAATTCAAGCAGGTATACGACCCGGGCCATCCCGACGCCAATGACAAGGGCGTTGTGAGCATGCCCAACATCAGTGCGGTCGAGGAGATGGCCAACATGGTCATGGCAAGCAGATCCTACGAGGCCAATCTGGCAGCACTTAACAATGCCAAGCACATGGCTCTCAAGGCCCTTGAAATCGGCAAATAGGACCCAGGAAAGGTCAGGCCACCATGCGCAATGAAGCGATTCGGTCATCCCAGATCGATGCCTTAAGGACCGCCTTCCCTTCGTCGCAGACCGCTGAGCCGAAGGCCTCATTCGGCGACGAGCTCAAGAATAGCCTGGAACAGGTTGTCAGCCTGCAACATGAGGCAAGCAGGGCCGCAACCACCGCCGCTAATGGCGGTGTGGAACAGATCCATGAAACCATGATCAAGATGGAAGAAGCCGAAATCAGCCTGCGTTTGTTGACCAAAGTCCGGACCAAGGTCCTGGATGCCTATCAGGAAATCATGCGGATGCAGTTCTAGGGGCGCTTCATCGTTCAGTATGGTTCGTTCCAGCAGCACTTTTCGGCGGCAAAGACCAACATGATTCCCCATGAACCTGTCACGGGATAAGGAAGGCCTTCCATGAAAGCAATTCTGGACTCACTCCAACGCCTGAAGGAGTCCTTTTCGGCCCTACCCCGGCCGCAAAAGATGCTCTACTCCAGTGCCGGGCTGCTGGTTGCAGCCAGCTTGGTCTACACCATCTATCTCACCAACCAGGTCGATTACGTGCCGCTCTTTTCCAGGCTTTCCGAAGGCGAAGCAGGAATGATTGTGGAAACCCTGAAGAAGAAGAAGCTGCCCTACCAGCTTTCTGGGAGTGGAACGCTGTCGGTACCCCGCGACCAGCTTTATGAGATTCGGATGAATCTTGCCGCTGAAGGCATCCCCCGGGGTTCGGGTTCCGGGTTCGAAATCTTTGACCAACAGAAGCTTGGCAGCACCGAGTTCGTGCAGAAAATCAACTATCAGCGCGCCCTGCAGGGCGAACTGGGCCGCACCATCAACCAGATGGACGAGGTCCTGGAGAGCCGCGTGCACCTGGTACTGCCCGAGGACTCGCTTTTTCTGGAAGATGAGAAGCCGGCAAGCGCCGCGGTGGTCTTGAAGCTGCAGCCCGGAGCCCGCCTCAACCAGCGTCAGACGCAGGGCATTGTTCACCTGGTGGCAAGTGCTGTCAAAGGTTTGGAGGAAGATCGCGTGACCATCATGAGCACCGACGGCCAGGTGATCTTTAAGAAGAACCCTTCCGACAGTCCCCTCCAGGCATCCGCCACCCAGCTCGAATACAAACACCAGATGGAAGAGAACCTGCGGCAGAAGGTTCAGACTATGCTCGAACAGGTGCTCGGCGCGTCGCGGGTGATCTCGAGGGTCACCGCCGAGTTGGATTTCAATCAGACCCAGATCCAACAGGAAACCTTCGATCCTGACAGTTCGGTGGTGCGCAGTCATCATCGCCGGGTGGAAAGCCATGAAGGGCAGGACGCCACCCCCCGAGGCAACCCCGACACCCCGGTCAACCTTGAAACCAAGCTGACCGAAGGGCAGCCCAAGGACCCGCAGAAGAAGCAGAATCGTCACCAGGAAATCGTCAACTATGAGATGAATCACATCAGCCGCAAGGTCGTGCAGGCTCCAGGAACCATCAAAAAACTGTCGGTGGCGGTGCTGGTGGATGGCGCCTACGAAACCAAACCGGATGCCGCCGGCCAGGCCAAACCGGTGTTCGTGGGTCGTCCCCCGGAACAACTGAAATCCCTCGAAGAAATCGTCAAGAAAGCAGTCGGTTATGACGATGCCCGCGGCGATCAGATCACCCTCTCCAATGTGCCCTTCACGGCTGATCTGGGCCTCATGGAGGAGGCGAGCCCGAAAAACCGCTGGCTGGAAATGTTGAAAAGTCATCAGAAGCTGCTCATGAATACGCTGCTGCTGATCCTGCTATTCTTCCTGGTGATCCGGCCAATTATCAAGAAGTTCCAGCAGATGCCGCTCCAAAAACCGGCGCTGGCTCCTCCTCAATCGCACCCCGCTCTGCCGGGAGCGGCTGGGGGAGCACCGGGCAGCCTCCTTGGAGCGCCGGAGGGCCAGCCGGAGGGCTTCCCGTCCATGCGCGAACAGATTGAAGGGTTCGTCGAACGAGACCCTGACAAGGCGAGAGAAATCATTCGCACGTGGCTCCGGGAAGGAACCTAAACCATGGCCAAGTTGACGGGCCCCGAAAAGGCTGCTGCTTTCCTGATGTATCTTGGCGAAAGAACCTCCGCCCAGCTCCTGAAGACGCTCAGTCCGGACGAAATCAAACAGCTGGGGTCGAGCATGTGCAACATACAGGAGGTGAAGCGGGAAACCCTCGCGGAGGTGATGGAGGAATTCGGTCACATGTTCACCTCTACCGATGCCATCTTCACCACCGGCGATGATTTCTTCAACAACCTGCTGCCCAGCGTGCTCGACCGGGAAGAGGCTGAAGCCGTCCGGCTGAAGCTTGAGAAAGAGCGAGAAGAGATCCTGTTCAAGAATGTGCGGGACGTTGACCCCAAGGTCCTGGCCGGTTTCATTCATAGCGAGCACCCACAGACCATTGCCATCATTCTGGCACACCTCGGTTCCGAGAAATCCGGCCAGGTTCTGGCTTTGCTTTCCGAACCGCTCCAGTTTGAGGTATTGAATCGTATTGCCCATCTCGAGACGGTGCCACCTGATCTCCTCCGCGAAGTGGACGCTGTTCTGCAGGAAGAGCTGCTATCGGTTGAAAAGGGCAGCAATCAGATCCTTGGCGGAGTCCAGGTGGCAGCCGAAATTCTGAACAACTGCGATAAGCGGACGGAAGAGAAGATCCTGCAAGCCCTGGAAGATTTTGATGAGGAGCTGGCAGAGAAGGTTCGCAAGCTGATGTTTGTGTTCGAAGATCTTGCCGGTGTCAATGATCAGGGCATCCGTGAGCTCCTCAAGGAAGTCAAGAGTGAGGATCTGACCCTGGCGCTCAAGACCGCATCCGAAGAACTCAAGCGGAAGATTCTTGGAAACCTGTCCAAGCGTGCCGCGCAAATCCTCGAAGAGGACATGAGCGTGATGGGTCCGGTCCGCCTGAGCGAAGTGGAATCAGCCCAGCAGAATATCATCAACGCCGCAAGGCGCCTGGAGAAGGAGGGCAAGATCCTGCTCATGGCGGGTGAAGGCGGAGATCCTCTTGTCTAAGATCATCAAAGCCCAGGTCGAGGAACCGGAATCCGTGCTGCCTTTCGGGTTTGCTGAATTACAGCAGCAGAGACGCTCCCGGCCTGATAGGACCAATCAGCTCAGTAAGACCGCGGCGCCGTTGCGGGATCCGGATGGCGCTGCCGAGGCCGAGAATTCCGTCCGAACGCTACTCCTCGATGCCGAACGGAAGGCCCAGGAACTGGAAGAAGAGGCCTATCGCAAAGGTTATGAACAGGGACAGAAGGATGGCTTTGAAGTCGGCCAGCGCAGCATGGCCATCGTCAAGGAGCATCTCGAGAGACTTCTGGACAGCCTGCAGCAAACCCCGCAGACCATTTTTGACCAGTATCGGGACTGGCTCATCCAGATGTGTCTCACGATTTCCCGCCATATCGTTCGACGAGAACTGTCGGCAGACCACACCCAGTTGGCTCAGCTCATCGAGACCCTGCTGCAGGAGACGGCCGAAAACCACACTCTCACGATCAGTGTTCACGCCGACGACCTGGCCCTGTTGGAACAACACCTCGACCTGAAAAGCCTGAGCGAGCGGACGGGCCGTACCTTCACCCTGGTGGCACAGCCCCATATCCAGCGGGGTGGCTGTCGGGCGGAAAGTGATGTTCAGCTTTTTGACGCTTCTCTGGAAAAACGGTTCAGCCTTATCGAGCAGGCCCTGAGAAATGATGAGTCAATCCCTGACCACAGCCTTGTCTGAAGACTGCCTGGGCCTTGCAAGTCGCGCCGCGGCCATCGAAAGCTGTGCCCACTGGGAGATATCCGGCAAAGTGGTTCAGCTGGTGGGGAACATGATCGAGGTCGGCGGAGTGGAGGCAGCTCTGGGAGATATCTTTCGCATTACCTACGGTGACAGTCACTCTCCCATTTATGCGCAGGTGGTCGGTTTCCACCAAAAGCGCCTCAAGCTCAGCCCCCTGACCGCTCTCGATGGGATTCAGCCGGGCGCCCTCGTCTCATGGTGTCCCCAGGCCCATACCCTTCCCGCCAGCCCCGGTCTCCTGGGCCGAATCCTGGACGGCATGGGAAATCCCATCGATGACCAAGGCCCGCTGCCGCCGGGCACCCCCTACCCGCTCCTGACCAAGGTCGTCAATCCCCTCCGCCGACCACTCATCACCGAGCAGCTCGATGTCGGCGTGCGCAGCGTCAACAGCCTGCTACCCGTGGGCAAAGGACAGCGGATGGGCATATTCGCCGGCTCGGGGGTCGGCAAGAGCACCCTGCTGGGGATGATGGCCCGCCATACCACCGCCCCGGTCAACGTGATCGCCCTCATCGGGGAGCGCGGCAGGGAGGTCAACGAATTCATCGAAAACGAGCTCGGCCGCGCGGGTTTGAGTCATTCCGTGGTGGTGGTGGCCACCTCCAACCAGCCGGCCACCATTCGCCTGCGCGGGGCGTACCTGGCTTGCAGCATCGCCGAGTACTTCCGAGATCAGGGGCAGGACGTGCTCTTCATGATGGATTCCGTAACCCGTTTTGCCATGGCCGGCCGAGAAATCGGCCTGGCCGCCGGCGAACCGCCCACGACCAAAGGTTATACGCCCAGTGTCTTCACCCATATGCCAAACCTTCTCGAACGCGCGGGCAACTTCGAAAGCGCCTCTATCACCGGACTCTATACCGTTCTCGTCGAAGGTGACGATCTTGAAGATCCTATTGCCGATGCCCTTCGCTCGATCCTCGACGGTCATATCGTGCTTGATCGCAAGCTGGCGCACAAACACCAGTACCCCGCCATCAACGTCCTGAAGAGCGTCAGCCGTTTGACAGACGCGCTGCTGACCAAAGAGCAACGGGAACCCCTCGCCCGCTTTGTGCGAACCCTGGCCCGCTATGAAGCCAATGAAGATATGATCAATATCGGTGCCTACGCTGCCGGCACCAACCCCGACACCGACTACGCTATTGCCATGTATGACAAGTTCTGTCAGTTCCTCCGCCAACCTGTTGACGAAAACTGCTCCCTGGCCGAAGCCCGGGAGGCCCTGGCGGCGTTGTTCCAAAGCTGACCCGCCGGGTAGCAAAGTGTAAGATGGCTTACAAATTTCGCTTTCACGCCCTGTTGAAATACCGTCAATATCTGTTGACACAGGCACAAACCGAACTCGCCGCCGCCCTGAAACACTATCAGGCACTGCACACTCTCATCGAGAAAACAACGGCCGAAAAAGAGCAGGCCGTCATTTCCCTGGAGGCCAAACGGCAGGCCGGGATAAAAGCCTCCGAATACCAACTTTTCCAGGACTATTTCCTCGCCATGGAACAACAATTGCTTCAATTGAACAGGGAACTGGATGAGTTGGCCAAAGGGGTCGCCGATGCGAAGGAACTCCTCCGGCAGCGGGAACGGGAGCTCAAGATGCTCGAAGTCACCGATGACAAGGACCGTGCTGCTTATCGCAGGGAGCAGGCCAAGAGGGAGCAGGCAGGTCTGGACGAGAGGTCCGGGGTGAGCGAATTTAAGAAGCGAAGCCCACTCTAGACGAAACCAGGAGGAACCCGCAGCATGAAGCAGAAGGTTGCGTTCGCCATTGGTATACTGCTCGTGGTGGGAATGCTGGCCATTGTCTCTTTGAAGCTTTTTGTGGCAACAGGACACCTGATGATCCATAACAAGGGTCTGAAGTCCCTCCTTTCCATTCCCGAAGTGATGGCCACCGACCAGCGCAAGACCTCTCACCACATCCAAGAGCAGACCCCCAGTCCGACCGATAAGGAGCAGTCCGAGCAAGGGAAGGTGGACGCCGAACCAATGAGGACCGCCAAAACCAACCCTTCTGCCATGGCGGAAACGCTTTCCTACCTGGAACAAAAAGAGCTCGAACTGAGGCGCAAAGAGCAACGCCTCAATGAGCAGGAGAAGCATTTATTCCAGATGCAGAAGGAAGTTGAAGAGAAACTTGAGAACCTCATTGCCGTGCAGAAGGACATCCAGAGTTTCCGCAATGAGAAAAACGAAGCCAGGAATGCCAGCATCCGCTCCCTCGCCCAGATCTACGGGACCATGAAACCCAAGGAAGCGGCAAAGCTGCTCGAAAATATGGATGAGAAACTGGTGGTGAGCCTGCTGTCGACCATGAAAGCCAACGAAGCGGCAGAGATTCTCTCCACCATGGACTTCAAGAAGGCGGCGAAAATCTCCGAAGCCTTGACGCAACGCTGACAGCCACCAACCCTTCTCGGCCAGCGGCAAGATTTGCGCCGTCAGTCAGCAAAAATTTCCCTACCCTTTCCCCTCCATCTCCCTCGCCAAAATCTTAACATATTGTTTTTATATTTCTTTTCTCATTACTCCCATTTGGTATCCATCTTGCTCATAGCAGACGCCGTGCAGCAAGGACATTCAACAACCGCAAATGGGGATCAGGTTCATGCAGCCGACAGGCATTCAACCAGCACAGTTGCTCATGGAAGTCATGGCCAGCGCCAAGGATAAGATTGGGCAGGAGATCGCCCGGATCGAATTCTCGCAGCAGCTTCATGAGCAGCATCAGCTTGTGCAGCAAGCGCCGTTGGGACCATCCGTTCCAACGATGCAGGAACCGCAGGTCTCGACCTCAACCCCAGCCGCCGCGTCCCGGCAGGCCCCTTCCGCCCGGCGTACCAGCACCAGCACCAGGCTGTCGCCACCGCACACCCCTGCCAACCAGGGGGCCAGGAACAACCCTCAGCTTTCCGGCTCAACCAGGGACCTTGCGCTCGGCAAATGGAGAATCGCACAAAACCTGACCTTCACCGATCCCACAGCTTTGGATCGGGTGCTCTCTCAATACCAGCTTGCGCCCTCGGTCAACGCTGCCATCGGCGATGCCCTCGACGGACAGGGTCAGATCAGGCTGAAGAAGCTCAATCAGATCCTGGCTCGCGTTTCGAGCGGCACCAATGATCCCGTTCCTGAAGGCACGGCGGCAGCGGTTGACATTCAATCTCTGCTCGGGTCCGTGCTGGAACAGAAGCAGCTGCCCGCGCAGATCCTCGACGACCTGGCGATCCGGAGCAAGACAGCCTATGATTTTGGTGAATTCCGCCAACTCATGCAGCAGTTTGTCGAGCAGGTGGCCAGGACCAGACTCAAGCAGGCGAATCAGTCTGCAACCTCACCGCTGCCCCAAACCCCGGCAACAGATGCCGAACCAGTCAAGCCGGCAGCCGATGTTCCTTCCCCGGCCAGGGCAAAGTTGCCCAACCATACAGAGTCGCTGGCGGCAAACCTGATTCCCTCGTTCTTGCGGGAGCACAGAGGATCTTTCGAACCTCCCCAAAGCGCTTCGCCAAACCCGGCGGGAACGGTCCCCGCAGGCAGCGGGACGCCTCGCTCCGAGGCAGCGGCTGGAGATGACAGCGGCGGCAGGGAATTGCCTGAGAACCACCAGCCACCAGTTTATCAGCTCCATAGCAGGTCGGCTGGTTTCGGATGGGAGGATGCCCGGAGCGCGACGGCAAGGATTGAAGGGGTGGGAATATGGCCTCATGCGCTGCAGGAATTGACTACCGGAACCATCTCGATTACGCCCCCGAAAGCCTCGCCCGGCAACATCCTCACTGTTGATGCGAGCGCAATGGCAGAACCACCGGCGGGGATCGCAAGTGACCGCCCGGTTATTCAGATTGTGCCGGGTCCTGAACCCGCCGCCCTTGACCCCCGGCAGATGCCCCTCTCGTCGGTCGGCGCCATGGTGAACGCCTCTATCAGTGCCGCTGCCGCTTTCCGGACATTACGCGCCGGCTCGGCACCAACCGAAGCTCTCCCCGAAAGCCATATGGTCGAGCAAACCATCACCGCGAGCGCTGCCATTCCGGTGGTGGATCGAATCGCCGCACCGGTAACCGCCGGCTTCATTGCTCAGGACTCACCGTCATCAGCGGGCTGGAACGCTGCTTCGAACGGCACTGCCAGGCACGCCCAACACAACCCCTCGCACCCTGCCATGGTTTTCGCCAGGTCCTTCATCGCCGGTCAACTACCCGAAGCATCACCGGAACGTGCCGAGGCACGCAGCACCCACGCGGCGGAAGAACTGCCCATGGCTGCCGTTGCCACGGAAGCGACCGGAACCAGCGCGGTTACCGAACCTCTCGGACGGCTCATGGGAGGCGCCGCTTTCAGCGATGGTGCCCGCCCGCACCCATCGATGCCCGCTAACGTTACGAGCACGGATGCTCCCACGAACAACTCTAATAACCCGCCGAACCCGGCCGAGCCCCATTCCTCGCTCAATCACCGGCAGCCAATGTCCTCTCTCGATCCGCCTGTGGAGAATGCCTCACCGCTTCGACCCGTGGTCCCTGCACAAGCCGACACCTGGGCTCAGGGCACGGCGGTTACCGGGTCCCAGGGGGCAGCTGAGTCTCCAGCAGGGTCGGTTCGTCTTGCTCCCTCACCACCCGGCACAGCCGCCGCTGAATCCCCGGCACCACCGACTGTGGCAACCGAACACCCCGTTGCCAACAGCCGTCCGGCAACGATGAGCAAACCGGCGCTCAACCTCGCTGAGCTGCTCAGAGGGGTCGGCAGCGACCTGGTTCCGAAGCCGGCCCTCGGCGACGTTCGCTCCACCGATTTTGCTCAGGAACCGGTCGCAACCGGTCTTGAGGCCCTTAGAGGCAGGGATTCGATTGTTTCCTCGAAGATGGAAGCTGCCGTTCCCCTTCAAGAGGCCGGTGGCTCGAGAGGGAAACTTTTTCCCGCCGGGGAAGATTCCCTGCTCACTCGACCGGTGATTCGCACAGAGACCGACAAATGGGTCCAGAGCAATGCGGGCATTGGGTCACAGGACTCAGCGGAGTCGCCATCGAGTTCGGCCCAGACCGCTCCCTCACCCCCCAGGGCGGCCATCCCGGAATCTCCGGCAATGCCAACCATCACAGCCGACCGCCCCGCTCTCAGCAGCAGCCCAGCAACAATGAACGACCCGGCGCTGACCCAGACACAACCATCCAGGGACTTTGGTGACGAGCAGATCTCAAAGGCTGTCCAGGAGAAAGGCCGCCTGTCCAATGCCCGGCAGGAACCCGCTACCGGTTTCGAGGTCTTGAGGGGTAAGGATTCCGTTCTCATCTCTGAAGAGGAAGGCAGGGTAACCTACCAGAATAGCGTGGAACTCCTGACCAAAGGGGCGGTTGACGGCGAGGCAACCACCGCCAGACCTGCTCACGTTACGCCGGAACTGGCGGAATCAGCCACTCGTCAAACCACCCCGGAAACCGGCACCCGCGAGCCTGCTACCAGCATGAAAGGGGAGAGGGCCATTTCGGGAGGAGCGCCGACCTTCGAAGAATCTCCGCCTCACGGGCAGGGTCAAGGCCAGCAGCACGACCACCCCCCAGCCTGGTTCAGGAACGATGTGCCGACCCTGAACCTTTCGGCGAATCCGGCAGCAGACCCGGAGACAGCACTGTTTTCCAGCTACACCTCGTCCCTGACGGCCGAACTGGCGCAGCGCATCCAGGAACTCCACCGTCAGAACCGCCACGAATTGACTCTGGAATTGCAGCCGGAGCACCTGGGCCGGTTGCGCATCCGGATCGGCACTGACGACAACCAGGTTAGCACTCTGATCTCCACCGAAAGTGAACAAATCAAGGAATTATTGACCAGGAGCTCAGCCTTGCTGCGGCAGGAACTGGCATCGCAGGGGCTGGTTCTGGAAAAGCTGCTGATTGACGTAAACAGCCAGGCCACAGCCCATGGTCAGCCTTTTGACAGGCATGGTGCCGACGCCCGACGCAGTGGCAAACCTCGACAGGAGGCAGCCACCGCCCAAGGATTCCCCGAGCCGGGGGCGAGAACGTCCCGGATCGGTAACGCGAGCCATCTGATCAGCCTGTTCGTCTGACAGCAATGATGCCGATGACCAGGACATGAAAGACTACTGCGAAAGAACAGGGAGAAAGCCATGTCAGTACCGACCGTAACAGCCACCAACGATACCACCGCCGCGAGCAGTATCGCCACGGCAAAGAACAACGACATCTTCAGCTCCAAGCTGGATGGCAATGCGTTCTTGACTCTGTTTCTCACCCAGTTGCAGTATCAGGATCCAACCAATCCCATGGAATCCTATGAAATGGCAGCGCAACTGGCGCAGTTCAGTTCCGTGGAAAAGCTCGCAGGCATCGGTGCCAGTCTGGAGGAGCTCCGGTCTTCCATCGCCTCCCTGGCCAATGCTCAGATGATCGACCTCATCGGCAAGCAGGTGGTCGCTCAGGCGAACACACTTCAGGTGACTGGCGGGACCGCGTCCAATGCCGCGTATTCCTTTGACCTTGACGCCGGAAGCACCGGCAACGTCACCATCGCCATCGCCGATGAAAACGGCAACATCGTGCGCACCAAGGCCCTGACCTCTCAGGCCGGCGGCGAGTATCGGGTGGACTGGGACGGCCTGGACGATGCCGGCAACAAGGTCCCTGACGGCCCTTACACCTTTGCAGTGAAAGCCACCGACAGTGGCGGCAACGCGCTCAATGTCACCTCGACGATCACCGGCACCGCCTATTCTTATCGTCTGGACGCGACCACCCCTTATCTGGTTCTGGATGGACCGGACGGGGTCAAGGTACCCATCGGCAACCTTACCGAAATCACGCAGGTATCCTCTTCATGATCGCTGCGCACCCAGAATGGCGATCTGACAGCTTTTCCGTATTCAGGATGAACAGTAGTTTACCCAACACTACCAAGGAGGAATAAAATGAGCGTTAATTCAACAATGTACATCGGAACAACCGGCTTGACTTCCTTTGCGCAAGCTTTGTCCATGACCGCCGACAACGTCGCCAATGCCAACACCACGGGCTTTAAGGCAAGCCACGCATGCTTTGGTGATATGGTCAGCAGCTACCTCACGACCCAAGGGATCGACACTGACCGAGCCGGTGCCGGCAGCGCCATCATCGGGGTTGCCACCAATTTCGCCCAGGGCTCGCTCAGCACCACCGAAACCTGGTCGGACATCGCCATCAACGGGGATGGTTTCTTTGCCGTCCACAAGCTCATCGACGGTGCGCTCGATGATACCGCTCAGACCTATTACACCCGTGACGGTGGTTTTCATGTGAATGACGAGGGCCTCCTGGTCAACAACCAGGGATTAGCGGTACTCGACAGTGAGGGCGCCGCGATTCCAATCGACGATCCCGCAACGCCAGTTTACTACAATTACAATATCGACTCGGATGGCCAGATTTGGGGCACCCCGATCGATCCGGCGGGGGGCACGGCCCCTCAGTCGCTCGGCCTCATTGGCCTCTCCACCTTCCCCAATCAGGATGGTCTGATCCGACAGGGTGCCAACCTTTACCTGCCTGGCCCGGAGTCGGGAAATGTGGTAACTACCACCGTTGCCGCGAAGGCCAATGTTTCGATTGTCGACTGCAGCGTCGAGGCTTCCAATGTGGACCTGGCGACGGAGATGGTCAACATGATCATCTACCAGGCGGATTACAACGCCAATTCCAAGTCGATCACAACAGGCAGCACCATGCTGGATACCGTGATCAATATGGTGAGATAACAACTGGAACTGCTACGTCGGAGGGGGTGCCAGGATCAGTCAAAAGATTGACCACTGCGCACCCCTTTTGACAAGACCCGCCTCCCACTGTCACTGAAGGCACCTGAGTACTGCGCCACAGAAATCAGTGACCATTATTTGTGGCATGGACGTCTCGTCCGTGTATCTCGCAGGCTGGAAGCCTGTGCCACCTCATGAGCGCCTGGACACTTTATTCTGTGGCGCTGTACTCAGTGACATTCTCCCCTTAACTCAGCTTCTGGCTTCCCGCCACCGCTCGGCCCCCGTCTGAAAGCATGGCACGGTCATTGCTCTTTCTGCGCGTGACTCTAAAACAGACTTTGGCGTTTCCCCCAGGCAAAGCACCTGCGCTGAATCCTCCGGGGAGGCTGCTGCAGGCGCCGTCACGTTCCAGGCATCGATCCCGGAAGTCGGCATTCACCAAGCCATCTCAAGAGGATGTCAGTCAATGGCGGGGAAAGACGTGGAAACCGAGAGCCAGGATAAACCCGAGAAGAAAAAGAAATCACTGTTGTTCAAAATCATCATCCTGGTGGTGTTGCTGGCGATTCTGGGGGGAGGAGGATTCTTCGGATATGTCAAATTTCTGAAGAAGGAGCCGCCTGCGCAATCAGCCGAACCGCAGATTGAACAGAGTGTTGCGGTCGATATGGGTACTTTTCTCGTCAATCTGTCCGATCCCGGAGGCAAACGCTACCTCAAGATCACCATGCAGTTCGAGCTCAGCGGTCAGAAGCTGAACGAAGAAGTCACCAAGCGAAATGTCGAGCTGCGGGACATGATCATCATGCTGCTGTCCAGCAAGGAATTCAACGAGATCGGCAATGCCACCGGCAAAATCACCCTGAAGCGTGAACTTGTCTCGAGACTCAATAAGATGTTGCGCGAGGGACAGGTCAAGGGAGTCTATTTCACCGAGTTCCTGGTTCAATAAACCCGTAGGGAAAGTGCAGCAACATGGAAAAAGTCCTTTCTCAGGCCGAAGTCGACGCCCTCCTGCGAGGGCTATCGGACGGGAAGATCGAGTCAGAGCAGGAAGCACCGGAAGAAGAAGACGGCATTCGGTCGTATGACCTCACCAACCAGGATAGGATCATCCGCGGGCGGATGCCCACCCTCGAGATCATCAACGACCGCTTCGCCAAACTCATTCGGAACACCATGTCGGGGTCACTGCGGAAAATCATCGATGTGACCGTGACGCAGACGGAAATGGTCAAATTCGGCGAGTTCATACGCACCCTGCCGGTACCGACGAGCCTGCATATCCTGAGGATGGAGCCGCTGCGCGGGCATGCTCTGCTGGTGGTCGAGAGCCGTTTGATCTTCAACCTTCTGGACTGTTTTTTCGGAGGGACCGGCAAAGCCACCATCAAGATCGAGGGTCGAGACTTCACCGCCATCGAGCAGAGGCTCATCCAAAAGGTCGTAACGATGGTTCTGAAGGACCTGGAGCAATCGTGGAAGCCGGTCGTCCCGATCAGTTTTCAGCCGGCGCGTTCAGAAATCAACCCGCAGTTCGCCACGATCGTCCCGCCCACGGAACTGGTGATCGCCATCCACTATGACCTCGAACTGGACCATCTCATTGGTAAGATCACACTCTGTCTGCCTTATTCCACGATCGAACCCATTCGCCAGAAACTCTACGCGCGCTACCAGAGTGAACAGCTCGAGGTGGACCTGGAGTGGATCGCCCGCGTCAAGAAGCAGCTCCGCGAGGTTGAAGTGGAACTTCTGGTAGAGCTCGGACGAGGACAGATGACCGGCCGCGAGCTGCTCCAGATTGATGTGGGTGATACCGTGCTGCTGGATCAATATGTGGATGATCCGCTCACGGTAAAGATCGAGGGCGTATCGAAATACCGGGGCTTTGCGGGTCACTCCAAGGGCCTTCACGCGGTAAAGATTGACCGCGAGATCGAGATGATGAACACGTAGGCGGGATACGGCCTGGCCGGGACCAATGATCGCGACCACCCGGAGGAATAGGGGAACACGGCCAACAGTGCTCTTAACCCCCGGCACCCTGACCTGCACCGGGAGCCGGGGATCATTTTCAGCCAAGGAGGAAGCAGGTGCCCACCCAGGAACAATTCATGGATGATACTTCAGGTGAGGACCGGGCAACATCTGCCGACAGCAGGGAACAGCTCATTGATATGGAGCATGAACGGCGTCGCCAGGACAGTATTCGGGATCTCGATTTCATTCTCGACATTCCGTTGGAAGTGTCAGTGGAGTTGGGGCGCACGAAAATGTTGATCAATGATCTGCTGCAAGTTGGGCAGGGCTCGGTGATCGAACTGAACAAGCTGGCCGGCGAGCCTCTCGAAATTCTGGTCAACCGCAAGTTGGTGGCGCGCGGCGAGGTGGTGGTGGTGAACGAAAAGTTTGGCGTCCGCCTCACCGATGTCATCAGCCCCATGGAACGGATCAAACAATTAGCCTGAGTTGTTGGGCCACGGCGTCAAAAAGCGCGCCTCTACCCTGCGGTCACATGGATAGTCAGCCGTGTCGATCGGGACGAACGGATATCAGCCATCATGGAAAGTACGCTCGATTTCAGTACCCTTCTCTTTCGTGTCGTCGGCAGCCTGGCGCTGGTACTGGCCGTGCTGCTGGCGGTATGGTACCTCTGTAAGAAGACCGGTCGTTTGCCTGCGCAGGGAATCAGCGGGAATGGGATCCGGCTGGTGGCCAGGAAGGCGGTTGGGCCGCGTCATCAGCTGATCATGGTGGAAGCGGCCGATCACCTGCTGCTGCTTGGTCTGTCTCCTGAGGGCCTCCGGTTGCTGAGTCCGCTTGGGACGGTCACGGCCGATCCTCAGAGGAAGTCAGCCGCGCTGGAGACGGAAGAACCGCAACCGGCTTTCGCTGATATCGTCCACCAGCTGACCGGGGGGGAGCGCCTGAGATGATCCCGGCCTCAGCCATGCGCCTGCCAGTTACTGGCCGGGAGCCTCCTGCCGAGGCGAAGGTCGCCGTGAAGCGCAGGTTCCGAGCTCTTTCCGTTCTCTCTTTGCTGGTTTTCGCCATCACCCTGGGCGTTGCGGCAACCTGCCCGGCAGCAGAAGTAAACCTTCCGGGACTGCGGTTCAACCTCGACGACTATGATGCTCCGCAGCAAATTTCCGGCGCTCTGCAAATCATCTTTCTCCTGACCGTCCTCACCCTTGTGCCCGGCATCCTCGTGCTGGCCACTTCTTTCACCCGGCTGGCCGTTGTCCTCTCATTTCTCAGGCATGCTCTCGGCGTGCAGCAGTCTCCCCCCAACCAGGTGATCATCGGTCTTGCCCTGTTTCTCACCTTCTTCATCATGCAACCGGTTGCTCAGCAGATCTATGATGAGGCCCTCGCACCCTACCAGAAACACGAAATTTCGGGCGATGAATTCCTCAAACGGGGGGTAAAACCCTTGAAGGATTTCATGCTGAAGCATACCCGCACTAAGGATCTGGCGCTCTTTGTGGCGCTGGCAAACGACGAGAAGCCCAAGAATGCCGAAGCTCTGTCCATTGTCAGTATCATTCCCGCCTTTGCCATCAGCGAGTTGAAAACCGCCTTTCAGATTGGCTTTGTGCTCTACATTCCCTTCATCATTCTGGACATGGTCATCTCGAGTATTCTGCTCTCCATGGGCATGATGATGCTGCCGCCGGCGATGATCTCCCTGCCCTTCAAGCTCATGCTGTTCGTACTGGTGGACGGTTGGAACCTCCTTATTCACTCGCTTGTAAAAAGCTTTCAGTGAGGACTGCCGTGACTGAGGATTTTATCATTGGATTCGCCCGCAGCGCCCTCGAGACGATGCTCATGGTAAGCTTGCCGGTCCTGCTCGTAAGCCTGGTAGTGGGTATTATCATCAGCCTGTTCCAGTCGGTCACGCAAATGCAGGAGATGACCATTACTTTTGTCCCCAAGATCATTGCTACCTTTCTCTCGTTGATTGTATTCGGAACCTGGATGATCGAAAGGATGACCGGTTTCATGCGCGAGGTCCTGCTGAACCTGCCCTACTGGGCGCGTTGAAGGGCCGACCGGATGCTGAACCTGCAGATCCAAACGGTCGATGTTGCCAGGTACCTGGCGATCCTCCTGCGTCTCAGCCTGGTCGTCTTCCTCATCCCGCCGTTCAATAGCCCGCGCTACCCCGCCGTCGCCAAGGCGCTCTTCGTCATGCTCCTCACTACCATGCTCTTTCCGCTCCTCCGCGATCACGTCGCGCCCCTCTCGTTCCACCCGGCGGCGCTGGTTTTGACCGTTGCCAGCGAAATCCTCTTTGCCCTGCTCCTCTCCCTGTCGCTCCTCATCATTACGGGTGCCTTCGAATTTGCCGGGGAACTCATCAGCTATCAGGCGGGCATGTCCATGGCGCAGGTGGTCGATCCCCAGGGTGGCTTTCAGATCAGTGTGGTCAGCAACCTCATTGAGCTTTTTGCATTGCTGCTGTTCTTTGCCCTCAACGGCCACCATGTGATCCTCAAGATCCTGGTCGAAAGCTTTCAGACTCTGCCGGTTGGACAGTTCTTTCCAGGGGTTGCCACCATCGATCGCATAGTCCTCGGCGCCGGCTGGCTTTTCATTATCGCCCTCAAACTCGCGGCACCAGTGCTGGTAGTCCTGTTCTTGATTCAGGTGGGCCTGGGGGTCTTCTCCAAGTTTGTCCCCAACATCAACATTCTCATGACCAGTTTTCCCATCACCATCCTGTTCGGCCTGTTTTTTACCGGCCTGGCCCTGCCTTACTGGGGGCCTGCCATTCTGCAGCACTTCCGGCAGGTGCTGGGATTCATGCAGTCCCTGGTGCAGATTCAGTCCTCGATGCTCTGAGGAGCGTGCGCCGGGACCTCGGGAACTGTCAGCGGGAGAACGCCAACGAGGGGGGAAGCATCTCGGGACAAGAATTTGACAGCCCTTTGGGCATTTGACGCTCGGAGCGGACGGAGGCAATCATGGCCGGAGGCGGCAAAGATGATAAGACCGAAAAACCCACCGCCAAGAAACTCTCGGATGCCCGCAAGCGCGGCAACGTTGCCAAGAGCAGGGACCTGAACACAGCCATCAGCTGTCTGGGCGGCAGTGCGGCCATCTACTTCAGTGTCGACATCATTCACGACCATACTCGGCAACTCCTGCACGAACTCTGGGGCGGAGGGTTTCAGGCTGCCGCCGAAGCCAGCCTCAACCAGGCTCTCTTTCTCCGGGTTTCTTCCCACCTGTTCATGATGTTGACGCCCCTGTTCGCCGTGCTGTTCATCGTGGCCATGGTAGCCAACCTGGCCCAGGTAAAATTCCTGCTCGCCTGGGAGGCAATCCAACCCAAGCTATCCCGACTGAGTCCGCTGCAGGGTTTGAGTAATTTCTGCTCCGTCCGTTCCTTCCTGGAACTCGGCAAATCGATCCTCAAGCTGATGATCATGGTCTATGTGATCTATTACGTCATCCAGGATCACACCCTCCTCTTCCTGTCGCTCGTGCAGGCTGAGGTCACGGACCTCGCTCGCCTCACGGGCAGCCTCACTTTCCGTATTCTCATCTATGTCGGGGGCATCATGCTCGCCATCAGTTTCTTCGACCTCTATTATCAGCACTGGCAACACCGGAAGAACCTGATGATGACCAAACACGAGGTGAAGGAAGAACACAAGCAGTCCGAGGGAAACCCTCAGACCAAATCCAGGCTCCGAAGCATCCAGCGGACCATGTGGCGCCAGCGGATGATGTCTCAGGTACCCAAGGCGGATCTGGTGATCACCAACCCCACCCATTTTGCGGTAGCGCTCGCCTACAACGACACCATGGCGGCACCCCAACTGCTGGCGAAAGGCAAGGACCTGATGGCCCAGAGAATCATTAAGATCGCCCGCAAGCATCAGATACCCATCGTCCCCAACCCACCTTTGGCACGCGCTTTGTATCATCAGGTTGATCTTGACGAACAGATTCCCGTTTCGCTGTATCGAGCCGTGGCAAAGGTTTTGGCTTATGTCTATCAGCAGCGGCAAACCGGTCCTTGAGCACCATCCCGCGCCGCCATTGACCCAGCGTGGTCATGCCGCGGGCAGGTAAGTCCTCATGACTTCCGGACCGGGCTAGAGCGCTCAGTGAGGAAACCGTGGAAGCAGCAGGAAGTACCACCAGTTCATTTTGGGAACGTATGAAGAAGACCTCGGACAGTGACGCCATCCTGGGGATCGGGGTGGTGGTCATTCTCGCGGTAATGCTACTGCCTTTGCCTGCAAGGTTTCTCGATATCCTGCTGGTGCTCAATATCACCTTTGCCCTGGTCATTCTGTTGACCGCCGTTCACACGCTCAAACCCCTGGACTTCTCTATCTTCCCCTCGATCCTGCTGATCACCACCCTCTTCCGGCTCTCACTGAACGTCGCCGGTACGCGCCTGATCCTCCTCCATGGCCACGAAGGCACAACCGCCGCCGGTCACGTGATTCATGCTTTCGGCTACTTCGTAGTCGGGGGCAACTACGTGGTGGGGTTGGTGATCTTCATCATTCTGGTGATTGTCAACTTCATCGTCATCACCAAGGGCACCGAGCGCATCTCGGAGGTTGCCGCGCGGTTCACCCTGGACGGGATGCCGGGCAAACAGATGAGCATTGACGCAGACCTGAACGCAGGCCTCATCAATGAAAAGGAGGCGCTCCAGCGACGATCTGAAATCACCCGGGAGGCCGATTTTTACGGCACTATGGACGGTGCGAGCAAGTTCGTACGCGGGGACGCCATCGCCGCCATCCTCATCACCCTGATCAACATCATCGGCGGTCTCAGTATCGGGATGCTTCAGAATCAGATGAACCTCATGGAGGCCCTCCAAAACTACACCCTGCTGACCGTCGGGGAAGGTTTAGTGGCACAGATTCCAGCCTTGGTCATTTCCACCTCGGCGGGCATGCTCGTCAGCAGAACCGCCTCCGATCTGGGTCTCGGCCAAGCGTTCACGACCCAGTTCGGGCTGCAGGCGCGGCCCATGCTGATTGCCTCGGGGATGCTCCTGGTGCTGGCCATCATTCCCGGTTTCCCCGGTCTCCCCTTTCTCCTGGTGAGTATCGCCCTGGGTGGGTTTGGCTGGCGTCTCACCAAGCGACGGGCGCAGCAGCAGACCGAACTCGAAGCCCAGCCCCCCACGCCGGAAAGCGCTGCCGAGGTGAGTGAACTGCCGCCGCCGGTAGAAGTCCTCGAACTCGAGCTGGGCTATGGGTTAATCCCACTGGTTGACGAGCAGCAGAAGGGAGACTTGCTGGGACGCATCAAGGCCATCCGCCACCAGTTGGCACTTGAGTTCGGGATCATTATCCCGGCCTTGCATGTTCGGGACAACCTTCAGCTGAAGCCTTCCGAATACCGCCTGCTGCTCAAGGGCAACCCGATTGCCCGGGGCGAACTGCTCACCGGCCACTGCCTGGCGCTGAGTCCCGGTGACGACAAAAAGGACATCGGCGGCATCCCCACCACCGACCCCGCTTTCGGCCTGCCCGCAGTATGGATTCCTGAAAGCCGTCAGCAGGAGGCCGTCAGGGCCGGCTACACGGTGGTCGATCTCTCCACCGTGGTGGCAACGCACCTCACGGAACTGTTTAAAAAGCACGCGGATGAGCTCATTTCGCGCCAGACGGTGCTGCAACTGCTGGAGAACCTGGGAGAAACTCAGCAGAAGCTGGTCGACGAACTAACCCCCGCGCTCCTGACCCTCGGGGTCATCCAGAAAGTGCTCCAGAATCTCGTCCGGGAGCGGGTTTCCATCCGCGACCTGCAGACCATCTGCGAGACCTTGATCGACCATGCTCTGATCACCAAGGACCCCGACATTCTCACCGAATATGTGCGCCAGGCACTGGCCAGGACGATCACCAAGCCTTACGAGACCGATGAGGGCCTGCTGTACGTTCTGACTTTCCAGCAGGACCTCGAGGAGCGCATCAGTAAAGGGATTCAGCGAACCGATCAAGGCAGCTTCCTCTCGCTCGATCCTGCCTTTCTCCAGCGCCTTATCCAGACAGCCAGCCGGGAGGTGAAGCGGATCCTGAACCTGGGCCATCACCCGGTCATCCTCACCACCCCTCTGGTCCGACGGCATGCCAGGAAGCTGCTGGAACGGTTTTTGCCTGAACTGGCAGTGATTGCTCACAGTGAGCTGTCAAGCCCTCTCGAAATCAAATCACTCGGCACGATTGCGTTACCCCATGCAGATTAGAACCTTTAAAGCCGCCACCATCAGCGAAGCCTTGCAGCTGGTCAAGAAAGAGCTGGGTCCCAACGCCGTTATCCTCAAGAATGAGCGCGTCACGGTTTCCCCGACTCAGTCCTACGTGGAAATCATGGCCGCCATCGAACCCGAGCCTCACGCTCCCGCCCCAAGCCCAGCAAATAGCCCACCGGCACCTGAAGTCCACGATGATATCAGAGAGATCAAGAGCCTGCTCTCCATGCTCATCTCTTCCAAGGACTATTTCAGCCAGTTGCAGGTTCAGCAACCCCTGGCAGAGATCTACCACACTTTGCTCACCCGTGGTCTGGATGAAAAGCAAACCTTTCTGCTCCTGCGGAAGACGCTGTCCGAAGCGAAGGAAGGGCCGCTCCGAAAGAAAGACATCGTTGATGCGTTCTGCCAGCAACTGCTGGGCAGGGTGCACCTGAGCAACCCCTTTCGCGGTGACGCCCTGGCACGGTCAAAGTGTTTCACCTTCCTGGGGCCCACCGGGGTGGGTAAGACGACTACCCTCGCCAAGCTGGCAGCCCACCTGAAGATCAAACGGCGCCTGGACGTCGCCCTGATCTCCCTGGATACCTACCGGATCGGGGCGGTAGACCAACTGCAGCATTATGCCGAAATCCTCAACGTGCCGATGGCCGTTGCCCAGACCTCTCAGGAGCTGGCCAAGGCCCGCGACCAGTTCAAACACTACGACGTGGTGCTGATCGACACCATCGGCAAGAACTTTCTGCACAAGCAGCACCTTCAGGACCTGTTGGCCATCATGAACGGCGCAATGGGCATTCAGCACCTGCTGGTACTGAGCGCAACCGCCAAGGATGAAGACTTGCGGCAGACCATCAGGCGCTTTGGCACCATTAAGGTCCAGTCTCTGATTTTCACCAAGCTCGACGAAACACTCAGCCCCGGCAGCATGTTCAACCAACTCCTCCGGTTCTCGCATCCCCTCTCCTATTTGGGCATCGGCCAATGTGTACCGGAAGACATCCGCCTGGCAAGTCACAAGAACTTGCTGGCTTTTCTCTTCCCTTCGGGTAGAACGGTCAAGGAAGAATAAGAGCATGTCTCACCACCAGAAGATGGATCAAGCACAGGGATTACGGAGCAAAATGGGCAACAATCCTCAATCGAGTCTCAGCAGCACCCCTCTGGAATGGCCAAAACCACCGGTTGCGGCTCAAGGTGTCCGGGTAATAGCGATCAGCAGCGGCAAGGGCGGCGTCGGCAAGACCAGTGTGGTGGTCAATCTGGCTCTGGCCCTGGATCGACTTGGCAAACGGGTACTCATTCTGGATGCGGATCTGGGTCTGGCCAACATCGATATCCTGCTTGGGCTGGCCCCGAAATACAACATCAGTCATGTCCTGAATGGCAGCAAGCGCCTGGAAGACGTTCTGGTGAACGGCCCGGGGAGGATTCGCGTGATGCCGGCGAGCTCAGGGGTGCAGGAACTGACGAAGCTGACGGATGAGCAGAAGCTGATCTTCCTCGAACTCCTCGACGGCCTGGAGACGGAAATCGACATTCTGCTGATCGATATTGCGGCGGGCATCTCGGATACCGTGGTGTACTTCAATCTTGCGGCTCAGGAAAAGATCATCCTGGTGACCCCGGAACCAACCTCCCTCACCGACGCCTACGCCCTGATCAAGATCCTCTACACCCGTCATAACGAACGCCATTTCAAAATCTTGACTAACGCCGTCAAGGATGACGCTGCCGGCAAGGCAATCTTTGCCAAAATTTGCCGCGTTACCGATCATTTCCTGGACGGCCTGTCCCTGGACTATCTCGGTGCCGTGCCACATGACCCCTGCATGTCCAAAGCGGTCATCCAGCAGCGCCCCCTGCTCGAGCTCTTTCCTCACTCTCCAGCTGCCAAAGCCTTCGCCACTCTGGCCGGCCAACTGCAAAAGGCGTCTTCTTCTCACTTGAATCATGGCAACATTCAGTTTTTCTGGAAAAGGCTGCTCCATGTGTAACCCTCCAAGACTGGCTGGCGAGCAGGTTCCCCCTGCAGGGGAAGGATTGCAGGTGAGCCAAGGAGCTCGACAAAAGACATGAGTATGCTCACCCAAGCCTATTCTCGCAACGCTGGTTACAGCGGACAAGTCCATGTTGGTGACGGTGGTGAAGCAGCTGCCACCAAGGAAGAAATCATCCTCCGTCATCTGGACCTGGTTAAGTACATCGCTTTGCGCCTGACGCCACGCCTCCCTGCCGATATATCAGTAGATGATCTGTTCAACTCGGGCATCATCGGTCTAATGGATGCCATTGACAAATTTGATCCGTCACAGGAAATCCAGTTTAAGACCTACGCCAAAATCCGCATCAAAGGCGCCATGCTGGACGAACTGCGGGCAATGGACTGGGTCCCGCGCTCTCTGCGGCAGAAGAGCAACAACCTGCAAACCACCCTCTCCGCCCTGGAGCGAAAGCTTGGCCGCCAGCCCACGGATGAAGAGGTCGCTGCCGACCTCGAGATTTCCCTCGACGAATATTTCCGACTTCTCGATGAAGTCAAAAGCGTTTTCGTGCTCCCCATTGAAATCCTGGAAGCCTTGCAGGAGAGTCAGGGTGACAACCAGCTGGGTGTTTGTTCCGAGAATCCCGTCCAGAGTATCTTTCACGCAGAAGTCCGGGCTAAACTGGCCGAAGCGATTCGTTCTCTTTCCAAGAATGAACAACTGGTCCTCTCGCTCTACTATTATGAAGAACTCACGATGAAAGAGATCGGTCTGGTTCTGGGGTACACGGAGTCTCGCATCTCGCAGATCCACACCAAGGCCGTCCTGCGTTTGCGCGCTCGCCTCGGCCGCTCCTTCAATAAGGAAGACCTCCTTGATTTCTCCTAGACTCGACCCGCGACCGCGCGCGAGCAGTGCCGGGGCAGCGGTTGGGGGAGCGCTATGGCCCGCAAAATAGAGAAGAAAGTCATCAGTGACGACCTGCTCTTCGGCGACGACTTCGACGAGGGCAAGCTCGCCAGAATTGAAGCAGAGTTGGTCCGCACTCCCATTTCCGAGTCGCTTGAAAAAGCACAGCCGAAGGCCGGTAAGGCGACACCGGCGGCGGCGGGTGGTGAAGCTGCCGTGACGCCTTCAGCCAGTGCCCTCGACCAGGGAACGCCGACCGGCCCGTCATCGGAAACCCAGGATCGGGACCTTTCCGAAAAGCGACAGGCTGCTGTCGCCAAAGTGGTTCGTGCCAAATTGATGCTCCTGGCAGCAGTTGGCTTTCTACTGCTCGCTGTTACCGCCGGGCTGGGTTCCCTCTACTGGTTCAAATGGCGATTGGAGGCGCAGCCGCCAACCCAGTTCGTCCGCCATCCGATAGTGGTTCCGAGTCACCGGCACGGTGCCAGTTTTCTCCTTTTTGTGGGACCTTCGGGAAAGCAGAAGGACCTCCTCAAGGTAGAGTTGGAACTGGATTTCTCCAGTACCCAGGGATATGAAGTGTTCAAGCGCAGGCAGGTGTTTTTCTGCGACGCGATCTATCGGTTCCTGCGCAAACAGGAACCGCCGGAAAACTCCTTTGAGCATTGGGAAGAGATCCTCCAAACCAACCTGCTGGAAAGCCTGAGCCGCAACTACCCCGAAACGCGCTTGAGCACTGTCCGGATGAAGGGCCTGCAGCGGCTCTGATCGGGATGGCGCCCGGAAGTCCATCGTAAGGAGCGACCTTGATGCAATTCATCCTTGAATGGCTGCAGGGGCAAACCAACCTTCTCACCCTGTTTCAGATTACCCTGGAACTGGCGCTCACCGTCCTCGTGGTCACGCTGCTGGTGAGAAAGCCCAAAGTCGTCAACCCATCGGTTGGCGAGGAATTCACCGCTTCCCTGGACAAGATCATCCAGGAAGCCAGGGAGCTGGGCTCAGATTTTGAGGCAAATCTGACGGAGCGGCACAAACTGATCCAGCAGGTTACCGGAGAACTGGATTCTCGCCTGACTGAAGCCAGGACGATGTGCACTCAGCTCGCAAGCCTCCAGGAGAGTGCCCAACAGCTGATGGCCCGGCCCGAACCCGTGAAGCGCAATGCCGATCACCATGAAGTCCTGCGCCTGGCGAGAAAGGGGCTCAAGGTCGAGGCTATCGCCAGGCAATTGCAGAAGCCGGTTGGCGAGGTGGAGCTGATCCTCAAGCTCAATCAGCTGTCCGGCAGCTGAAGGCAACGCTCCCGGCAGCGCCCCCTGATGGACCGCGATCCTCGTTGCAGCGCGCCGATACCGGCGGAATTTTTTGCCGAAGTCGGCCAAAAACTCCTTCATCAACCTCCATCAGGCGTTGCCCTCTACCCGGTCAGGCCTTGACCATCGACCATCCTGTTTTTGGCATTGCCGTTGCATCATCGAAAGGTCGAGAGGAGACATCATCATGGGCATTGGAATCAATTGTGCAGCGGTGGGAGCAAGGGAGCAACAGAAGCGCCTGGAAGTCATCTCCAACAATATTGCCAACAGCAGCACCGCAGGGTTCAAAAAGGAGATCGTTCGCTTCGAGCACTTCCTTTCGCA